>Ga0163150_10000133_pt1 | contig 130231 bp, 115 predicted proteins | sample OliLakLV19P2IB_FD_148628 | JGI IMG/M metagenome (GOLD analysis project Ga0163150, IMG submission 148628) | Freshwater microbial mat bacterial communities from Lake Vanda, McMurdo Dry Valleys, Antarctica - Oligotrophic Lake LV.19.P2.IB | ecosystem: Environmental > Aquatic > Freshwater > Lake >...
GTCGGCGTCGGCGTCGGGGTGGGCGGCATGAACGGCGTGAACGTCGGGGTCGGCGTGGCCGTCGGCGTAGGCGTCCTGGTCGGCGTCGGGGTCGGGGTCCGCGTCAGGTGGACGCCGAAGATCTTCAACCCGTCCGCGTAGGCGTTGCCGATGAAGGTCGCGCGCACGCCGAACTCGAAGTTCGAGTCGTTCGGCGCGACGATCCGGCCGATCAACAGACCCTCGTTGCCGATGCGATTACCGCTGCCACCGATGAAGACCTGCAGATCGGCAGCGTTGCCGCTCTGCGGCGAGAGGTATGAGCGCAGCTCGGTGGTCAGCCGCTGCTGGACGCTGATCGTCGTCGAGGTCTCGGCGATGACCTGGGCGTCGACCTCGATCAGGGCTTGACGGAAGATGTAGTCGCCGCCGGTCAGCTCGAGCACCGCGTTGCTGTTGACCAGCAGGTTCCGGTAGCAGCCGGGCGCGAGCGAGAGCGTCTGGCCGACGCCGACGGTCACGTTGGAGGCGCTGTTCGCGCACGAGTTGGTGACACCGGGCGGCAGCGCGGGCACGTTGATGGTCAACGGCAGCGTGACCGGGCCCGTGCTGCCGCGCACGTTCGCGGTGCCGTTGAGCTGCAGGCTGTTGACGAACACGTTGTTCGCCGAAGCACCGGTGATGAATTCCATCTTGTCGGCGGCGAGGAAGCTGTCCGCCGGGACCGAGCTATGGAAGAGGTTCGTGCCGAGCGTGAGCTCGCCGCCAGGTTGGGTCACCGCGTAGTTACCGGCCACCTCGATGTTGGAGCCGATGTCGAGCCGAGTCCTCGCGATCGCCGTGTACGCGAGCCAGTCGGTCGGCAAGGCGTTCGCGGTCGCGGCACAACCGAGCGTGACCATGGTGGCCAGCGCGGCGTACGCGATTCGGGATCGACCGCTTCGCCGAGCGGTCGAGTCGATGATGGTCTGTCGACGTGTCATGTTGACGATTCCTCTCCGGATCACCGACCAACCCGGGCGCCGTGCGGGTTGGTGCAGCACTCGTCTCTTCATCAGGGGGCGCGATCAGGGACTTGGGGTAGGGCAGGCAGCACGTCGTCCGCGGGACGGCACGGCATGATGTCCGCTCCGAGCAACAGCAGCAGACCCGGACAAGGCAATCATAGTGCCACGCAAGCCCAGCGATCCACCTGAAATCGCTGCATCTTTTCGGATATCGCAGCGTCGATGCCCGTGCAGATCTGCACGAGTCGAACGAGCTTGCGACCTAGCCCCCGGAACGCATGCCGGACTCCCTACAGCCACCTTGGAACCGGCGAGATCGCCGAGCAGGGCACCGCAGCGCGGACGGCATGGCGTTGCCGATGGCGGATCCTCCCGGTCGCCCCGCGGGCGTAACGACCGGCGCTTTCTACATTCCGGGGCCGGGCGTCGCCGCTCCGTCGTGGCGGTGCAGCGCGCCCGGGCGTTGCCAAGCTGGCACGCCTGGTGCACCGCTCTGCCCGCGTCGATCACAGATGGATGGAGGGAGCTCTCATGTTCCGCACGACCCGCACGATCCGGACGGCGAGCAAGACCGCGTTGCTCGGGACGGTTCTTCTCGGCGCGACCCTGGCGACGGCGCAGGAGGGGCCTGGCGCCCTGCCGCCAGGCAACGACGCCACCCTGCGCGACACCCCGGCCGTCAACGCAGCGCTGCCGCAGCTGGTACCAGGCTCCGCAACGTTGCCCGAGGGCGACCTCGGCGAGCACCAGGTGACCGGCAAGGTGAGCGCGCTCGACGCCGGCAGCGGCACCTTGGTGGTCGACGTCAACGGCAAGGACATGCGGGTGCTGTTTCCGGCATCCGCCCTGAACCGACTCGAGAAGGGTGACGAGGTGACCGTAACGGTCGGCGTGCACAAGAACTCGCAAGCCAAGGCGAACTGAGCGCTCGATCCGCTCGCGGCCCGTTCGCGGAGCTTTGGACGACGCGCTGCGACCTGGCAGAACGTAGCTCGCCAGCACGACACCATGCGCTACGGAATCGTCACCCCGGTCATCATCGCCAACCCGCGCGTGGTCAATCCATGGGAGCACGCGGCGGGGATCGACGAGCTCGCCGCGATCGCGCGCAACGCCGACCGGCTCGGCTACTTCCATCTGACCGCCTCGAACCATGTCGCCATTCCGCACGCCGCGGCACCGCGGCGCGGCCGCCGTTACTGGGATCCGGCAGTTACGCTCGGCTACGTCGCCGCGATCACCGAGCGCGTGCGCCTCGCGACCTACGTGCTGGTGCTCGCCTACCACCACCCGCTCGAGATCGTGAAGCGCTACGGCACCCTCGACGTGGTGAGCCGTGGCCGGCTGATCCTCGGCGTCGGCGTGGGCTCGCTCGAGGAGGAGTTCGCGATGCTCGGCCGCGACTTCGCCCGGCGCGGCGCCATGGGACGCGAGGCGATCCGCGCCATCCGCGCCTCGTTCGGCAAGCGCGAGCCTGCGTATCACGGCGAGTTCTACGACTATGCCGAGGTCACCATCGACCCGGTCTCGGTGCAGCAGGAGGTGCCGATCTGGATCGGCGGCCGCACCGCGCGCTCGCTGCGCCGCGCGATCGAGCTCGATTGCGACGCCTGGGTGCCGTTCGCGCTCGAGCCCGAGGAGGTGGGCGCGCTGCTGTCGCGCGCGCGCGACACCGCGACCTGGGCACAGATGACCCGACCGCTCGCGATCGGTCTATCGCCCGAGCCGCCGCTCGATCCACTCGCTGAACCGCAGCAGGTGCGCGACCAGATCGCGCGCCACGCGAGCTGCGGCGCGACCATGCTGAACCTGCGCTTCAAGAGCACCTCGCTCGAGCACCACCTCGAGCAGATGGCCGCCTTCGTCGAGGTCGCAGGCCCGAGCGACTGACGGAAGGATCTCGCGCCAAGGCGCAGAGGCGCCAGGACAAACAAAACCAATCCTGGTTGCCTCTTACCTTTGCGTCTCGGCGTCTTGGCGCGAGATCCTTCGCTTCCGTTCCCTGCCCTTCCCTTCCGAAGCAACGCCCGCTCACAAGTACGACAGCAGCGCGTCCTCGGGGCGTCCTCGGGCCTGGCGTAGACGGGGACCGCGGCGATGGCGCGTGCGGCGTCGCGCGTCACCTGCTGGTGGTGCGCGTCGTGGTTGTGGCGGTGGACGCGGCGCTCTGCGAACCTACGCCCATGCGCACACGAATCACCGAGATGCTCGCGATCGACTTCCCGATCCTTGCCTTCACCCATTGCCGTGACGTCGCGGCGGCGGTCAGCGCGGCCGGCGGGCTCGGCGTGCTCGGCGCCGTGGCGCATTCGCCCGAGCAGCTCGACGTCGATCTGAAGTGGATGCGCGAGCACAGCGGCGGCAAGCCGTTCGGGGTCGATCTGCTGATCCCGCGCAACTACGCGGGCTCGACCGAGGGCGGGCTCGAGTCCGGCGACCTGCGCGCGATGGTGCCCGACGAGCACCGCAAGTGGATCGACGAGCTGCTCGAGCGCTACGGCGTGCCGGTGATGCCGGAGTCCGGCAACGAGGCCGAGCGCAGCCTGCGCCGGCTCGCCATCGATCCCAAGTCGATGGCACCGCTGATCGACGTCGCCTTCGAGCACGGCATCAAGCTGTTCGCGTCCGCCCTGGGCACGCCGCCGGCCTGGCTGGTCGAGCGCGCGCGCAAGGAAGGCGTGCCCGTGGCCGCCCTCGCCGGGCGCCTGGACCACGCCACCGCGCACCGCGACGCCGGCATCGACATCGTGATCGCGCAGGGCACCGAGGGCGGCGGCCACACCGGCGAGATCGCCACCATGGTCCTGGTGCCGCAGGTGGTCGACGCGGTGGCGCCGATCCCGGTCCTCGCGGCCGGCGGCATCGCGAGCGGGCGTCAGGTCGCGGCGTCGCTCGCGCTGGGCGCCGAGGGCGTCTGGTGCGGCTCGGTGTGGCTGACGACGCACGAGGCCGAGACCGCGCCCACGGTCAAGGAGAAGTTCCTGGCCGCAAGCTCGAGCGACACGCGGCGCTCGCGCTCGCTCACCGGCAAGCCGGCGCGCATGCTGCGCACCGCCTGGACCGACGCCTGGGAAGAGCCCGGCGCACCGGCCGCCCTGCCGATGCCGCTGCAGAGCATGCTGGTCGCCGACGCGCAGCGCCGCATCCACCGCATCGCGCATCAGGAAGGTACCGGCGCACGCCAGCTGGTGACCTACTTCGTCGGCCAGGTGGTCGGCCAGATGAACGTCGCGCAGCCGACGCGGACCGTCGTCGCCGAGATGGTGGACGAATTCCTCTCCACCATGGAGCGGCTCGACAGCATGCTGGTGGAAGAACCTGCTCGTTCGTGAATCCGCACGACATCATGTTCTACAGCCGAACCGAGCCGCCGGCCGACTGCGCCGAGGTGTGCGACACCCTGCCGGCGAACCACCACGACGACCTGAGCGAAGCCGAGCAGCGCGAGATGGGTCCGCTGCCCGCGGACGTGGTCGCGCAGCCGCGATGAGGCGGCGTGGACGGCGGCGACCCCGCCACCGTCCACACGCCGGTCACTCGACGTTCAGGCGCAAGGTGGCGACCCCGGTCAGCGGGCGCTCGCCGTTCGGGCCGCCCTTGTCCTGGTAGCTCAGCTCGATCACCAGGAAGAGCTCGGCGGCCGTGCCGTGGTCGGCCGGGACCTGGGCGACGAAGAACGCCTCGCAGCCGTCGAAGATGAGCTGCGGGTGCGCATGCGCGTTGTGCCCGAGGCGCACGTCCCAGTTCAGCCGGTCGCAGGCACCCTCGCCGTCCTCACGATCGACGACGCGGCCACGCACGTCGACGCGGCTGCCGCGCTTGATCGTCGTGCCGGCGGCCGGCAGCTCGATCGTCACCACCGGCGGCTCGTTGCCGATCGCGATCTCGATCACGTCGGGAAAGCTCTTGCGGCCGTCGCCGTCGGTCACCACCAGGCTCGCGTAGTTGAAGCCGCTCGCGGTGAAGGTGTGCTCGACCTCGGGCGTGACGTAGTCGGTCTGGCCGTCGCCGTCGACGTCCCACGCGTAGGTGGCGATCGCGCCGCCCGCGCCGGGCGCGCGCGAGCCCGCGGCGGACAGGTGCACGGCGAGCGGCGCCACGCCCGCCGTTCTCGACGCGTTCGCGACCGCGACCGGCGTCAAGTTGCCGTCCTCGGAGTACTCGATGCGCAGCAGCTGCGCGTCGTCGTTGTCGCCGCCGTAGCCGGTGCCGTACTCGAGCACGTAGAGCGCGCCGTCGGGGCCGATCTCGAGATCGATCGGGCGATGCACCGGCACGAACGGCAGCACGCGGCGCACGCGCTGCAGCTCGCCGTCGCGGTCCACGTCGACTGCCGCGATCACGTCGCGCGTCCAGTCGGTCATCAGCAGCGCGCCCTCGTAGATGTCGGGCAGGCGGAACGGCGCCGGGCCGTCCGGCCGCCGCGAGACCACGCCGGCCATGGCCGAGCGTCCGGTCAGGTTGTTGTTGACGCCGCGCGCGTTGCCCAGCGCGAGCTCGGTGACCGTCACGTAGTCGTAGGCGAGTGCTGCGGGCACGAAGCCGTCGCACGAGAACGGCGCACCGACCACCTCGGTCGCGTAGTCGAACTCGTTGTACGGCAAGTTCGGGCCGATGCAGAACGGCCAGCCGTAGTTGCCCGGACCGTCGACCACGTTCACCTCGTCGTAGCCGCGCGGCCCGCGCGGGCCGTCGATCGCGGCATCTGGACCGACGTCTCCGAAGTACGCGCGTCCGGTCTCCGGGTCGACCGCGCTGCGAAAGGGGTTGCGCACCCCCATCACGTAGATCTCGGGGCGACCCTGCGAGCCGTCGCGCGGAAACATGTTGCCGCTCGGAATGGTGCCGTCGGTGTTGAGGCGCAGGATCTTGCCGCGCAGATCGAACGCGTTCTGCGTCGTGCGACGGGCGTCGTAGCGATCGCGCTCGGGACGGGTGTCGAGCGGCGCGAAGCCGTCGGCGTCGCCGAACGGATCGGTGTTGTCGCCGACCGAGAGCAGCAGGGTGCCGTCGGGCAGGAAGGTGATCTGCCCGCCCTCGTGACCGCCGACGCGCTCGCTCGGCGTGCGCAGCAGCTCCTCGTACGAATCGAGGTCGAGCGTACCGTCCTCGCCCAGGCGGAAGCGCGCGAGCACGTTCTCGCCGAGCGGACCGTCGTAGGGCAGCGCGTCGGCGTCGAAACCGGGCGGCGGCTGGAAGTCGTCGAGCGCGTAGAACAGGTAGACGAGCTGGTTGCGCGCGAAGTCGGGATCGATACCGATGCCGAGCAGGCCGTTCTCGCCGTAGAGCGACACCTCGAACTGCGCGGCCAGCGTGGCTCTTCCGGTCTTCGGGCTCCAGCTCCAGACCTCGCCGGTACGCTCGACGTAGAAGACGCGGCCGTCGGGCGCGACGGCCATCGACAGCGGGTTGCGCGCCTGGCGCGACACCGGGATCGCGCTCCACGTCGGCGGCCCCGCGGCCCAGCGGATGCCGTCGAGGAGATGCTCCTGGAAGCGCGCGTCCGCCCACGACTCGGGACGATGGCCGAGGTTGGTGTAGAACGAGCGCCCGCCGTCGAACTCCTTGTACCAGGCGACCGGGTGATCATCGCCCATCGACGGAGTGTCGGGGATGTTCGGGTAGATGAAGCCGGCCTCGTCGATGGTCAGCAGGATGGCGTTGTCGTAGCGCGGGTTGCGATCGAAGTTGTAGATCTCGTCGGTGAACTTGAACGTGCTCGGCAGGTGATCGGTCGAGGGGTGGTCGCGGTCCTCGGTGGTGACGTCGACCTCGATCGGCAGCAGCGGGTGGCTGATGAAGTAGGCGCCGACCAGCTTGCCGTACCAGTTCCACTGGTACTCGCTGTCGGCCGCCGAATGCACGCCGACCCAGCCGCGGCCCGACTGCACGAAGCGCTCGAGCGCCGCCTGCTGGGTGTCGTCGAGGATCTCGCCGGTGGTGCTGACGAAGGCGACGACGTCGAACGCGGCGAGCGACTCGTCGTTGAAGATGGTCGGATCCTCGCTGAGCGTCGCGACGATGCCCTCGCGGCTCGGCAGCGTCGCAAAGAAGTCCTGCGCGTTGGCGATCGACGCGTGCCGGAAGCCGGCCGTGCGCGAGAACACCAGCACGCGCAGCGGCTCGCCCGCGTCCGCCGCAGCGCAGGCGCGACCGCCGGGCCGGACGATGCCGTTGCCGGTGATCCTCTTCGCCCCGGGGAGCGCCTTGGTGCAGCCGTCGACGATCGGCCGCGAGCGCCCCGGTGCCGCCTCGGCCGGGACCGCCGGCAGAGCGGACAGCCACGCGGCGGCGGCGAGAACCCGCACCACGCCGAGCACCAGCTCGCGCTTCGGAATCGGGGCGGGTGCCTGGACGGGACGGCGACGGGACCGGTCGGCTCTGCGCATCCCCCGCAACTATCCGGATGGATGATTGCCTGGCAACCCGGGAAATGATCGACCCCCCTACCCCGCTCCGGCGGCAGCCGGGCGATCCAGGGCGGTGACGAGTGCCGCGACCAGCACCAGGCTGCCGCCGACCGCGAGCGCGACGCGCATCGCCACGACGAACGCCTGCGGATCGCTCCACGGCCCGACCGCGACCGCGGCACCGAGTGCGCTCAGCGCCGGCAAACCAACGGCGTAGCCGACCTGACGCGCCGCATTGAGCACGCCCGAAGCGGTGCCGGCTTGCTCGACCTCGATCGCACCCATCGCGATCGAGGAGATCGCCGGGATCGCCGTTCCGTAGCCGGCACCGAACAACACGTAGCCGGGGAAGGCGAGCGCGTAGGTCGAGTCGACGCCGAGCAGCGTGAAGCCGAGGATGCCGAGCGCACCGACGGTCAGGCCGACCACCACCACCCGCCGCGGCCCGAAGCGCGCCTGCAGCCGGCCGGCGAAGGCGGCCATCGAAAGGAAAGGGATGTTCATCGCGAGCCACGAGATTCCGGTCTGCAGCGGCGTGTAGCCCTGCACGTTCTGGAAGTAGAGCGAGACGAAGAACAGCGTCGCCGCGAGCGCCGCGTAGGCGAGCATGAAGTCGACGTTGGCGATCGTGAACGCGCGCCGGCGGAAGAAGGCGAGCGGCAGCATCGGGTCCTGGTGCCGCGCCTCGTAGACCAGGAACGCCGCCGCCAGGACAGCCGCCGCGCCGAGGAAGCCCAGCGTGAACACCGACAGCCAGTCGTGCTGGTCGGTCTGGACCAGGGCGAACGTCAAGCAGAAGAGCGCACTCGACACCAGCGCCGCGCCGGCGAGGTCGAGGCGGCGGGCGCGGGGATTGCTCGACTCGCGCACGTAGCGCGCCGTGACCAGCGTACCGGCGATGCCGATCGGCACGTTCACCCAGAAGATCGCCGGCCAGTCGAACAGGCGCAGCAGCAGCCCGGCGATCACCGGGCCCATGCCGAAGCCGAGCCCGGAGATCGTCGCCCACATGCCGATCGCCCAGGGCCGGCGCTCGGAGCCGTAGGCGTGCGTCAGGATCGACAGCGACGACGGCGCGAGCAGGGCCGCGCCGACGCCCTGCAGGGCACGAAAGACGATCAACATGGTGGCGCTCGACGACAGCGCGCAGCCCACCGAGAACACCGTGAACAGCACGAAGCCGAGCAGGAAGACGCGCTTGCGCCCGTAGCGGTCGCCGAGCGTGCCGCCGACCAGGATGAGCGAGGCGAGCGGCAGTACGTAGGCGTTGACGGTCCAGACCAGCCGGCCGGGGCTCACCGCGAGCGCACGCTGGATCGACGGCAGGGTGACGTTCACGATCGTCACGTCGAGCTGGATCATGAACTGCGAGAAGCAGGCCGCAACCAGGGTCCAGAGCTGCCATCGTCGGGTGGCAACATCTGCTGCGGGAGGAGCGCGCATCGGGAGGGGCGACGCGCACGAGTGCGCCGGCTCGCCCGGATAGCACGGCGCGGTCGCGACCCGCACACACGACGATCGCAAGCCCTCCGTTGACTGTCCCGCTCGCTGGCGGAAGGATGTCGCAAACCACACACCTTGCCAGACGGAGACCGCACGATGAACGACTTGACGAGCAGGATGGATGGCCTCGTTCGCTTCGCGAACGACCTCGAGTACCGGATGTCCGAGAGCGGCTTCGGCGGCGTCTTCGCGGTCGCCGAGCAGGTGCGCCGCGTCCGGCAAGCGCTCGACCGCGTCCAGCCGCAGGAGATCCAGTGGGCGCGCGGCGAGGTGCAGGCGCTGATCGGATTGCTGAGCGACGTGGCGCGCAACCTCGACGAGCTGAACGAGGTGAAGACCATCTTCGCCGGCGGCGCACCGCAGCAGCAGCACGTCGGCAACTCCGACGGCTACGCGACCAGCTGACAGGAGGCGGCATGGACTTCCGCGAGGTGATCGAGACCACCGGCAGCTGCCGCCACTACCGTCCCGACCAGATACCGGACGACGTGCTGGCACGCGTCCTGGACGGCGCGCGCTGGGCGCCGACCGGCGGCAACCGGCAGGGCGTACGCTTCCTCGTCGTGCGCGACGCAGCCAAGCGCCGGCAGCTGCGCGACCTGTACGTGCCGCTCTGGGAGCAGTACATCGCGCGCGCCGGCGCGCGGCCGGGCGCTCCGTTGCCGAAGCTGATCCAGGCGGCAGACCACATGGCGCGCCACCTCGACGAGGTGCCGGTCCTGCTGCTGGTCTGCGCGCAGCTCGGCGATCTGCTGGCGACCGATCGCCACCTCGACCGGCTCACGGTCGTCGGCGGCGCCTCGATCTATCCTGCCGTGCAGAACCTGCTGCTGTCGGCGCGCGCCGAGGGTCTCGGGACGGCGCTGACCACCTTGCTGTGCGCGGTCGAGCCGCAGGTGAAGGCGCTGTTCGGCATCCCCGACGACGTCTTGACGGCGGCCCTGATCCCGCTCGGCTACCCGGTGAAGGCGTTCCCGAAGAAGCTGGCGCGCCGGCCGCTGGCGGAGGTCTGCTTCGGCGACGCCTGGGGCGCGCCGGCGTTCCGTTGAGGGTGCGGTGGCGGCGAGCAGCGACGATGGCGCTCTGGCTCGCCGTGGCTTCGACGAGGCGCGGCTGCGCGCGCTCAACCCCGTACTGATGATCGCGGCGCTCGACGCCTACGGCGCGCGTGCCACGTTCTCGATGCGCGGCCGTAGTGTCCGGTCGCGCAGCCGAGCAATCCACTGCTCGACCCGCGCAGCAAGCACGGCTATCCTCCGCGGATCGTGCCAGCGAGTTCCGCGCCACCTCCCGCTGCCACGCCTGTCCTCCCGTCCCAACACCGCCCATCCCGACACCACCCATGATCGGCCCGGCCCAGCGCCTCTCCATCATCGCCGCCTGCTGCGTCCTGTTCGCGGGTGCGGCGCGCGCCGCCGATCTGCCCGCGCATACGGCAGCGCCGTCCGTGGCGCTGGTCACCGAGGGCGCGACGCCGTTCCGCATCGTCGTCCGCTCGGCGAAGACACCGGCGGTGGCGTTCGCGGCCGGCGAGCTGGCGAAATACGTCGCCGAGATCAGCGGCGCGACCCTCTCCACGGACTCGGCAGCGCGCCCCGGACCCCGGATCGTGATCGGCCTGCGCAAGGACCTGTCCGCCGCGGATCGTGCGCTGCTGCCCAAGCCTGCCAAAGGCGCGGACGGTTACGCGGTCGCGATCGTCGCGAAGACCGGCGGCTTCCCACGCATCGTGCTCGGCGGCGACAATCCGCGCGGGGTCGTCTACGGCGTCTACGATCTGCTCGAGCGATTGGGCTGCCGGTTCGTCCACCCGGCGCTCGATCCGAACGATCCCGAGATCGTACCGAGGACGCGCGACTTGACGCTCGCCGCCGGCAAGTGGAGCGTCGCTTCGCCCTTCAAGTATCGCGCGCTCGCCTGGTTCGAATGGCGGAGCGTACCGCCGGCGGAGCTCGCGACCACGCCCGAGCAGCTCACCGCGCAGATCGATTGGGCGATGAAGTCGCGCTACAACGTGTTCGAAAGCGCCGCCATCGAGCTATCGCCGCAGCACCCGCTCGCCAGGGCGCTGCGCGTCGCCAAGCAGCGCGGCATGCTGCTGCAGGCACCGGGGCACAACTTCGACCGCTTTCTGCCGAACGATCCGAAGACGCTCGCCGAGCACCCCGATTGGTTCGGGCTCAGGAAGGGCAAGCGCGTCGGGCACGCCTTGTACGGCGCGCAGTTCTGCTGGACGAATCAGCAGGCGCAGAAGCAGTTCACCGATGCCGTGGTCGCCTTCGTTCGCGAGCGGCCGGACCTCGACATCCTCGAGCTCTCGGTCCTCGACGGCGGTCCGCACGTTCCGCCGTGTGGCTGCGAGCAGTGCGCGAAGCGCAATCCGACCGACAACCTCATCGAGCTCATGAACGGCGTCGTCGCACGCCTGGCGAAGACCGCACCGAATGTCGTCGTGGAGATGCTCGGCGGCTATCAACACCTCGCCGAGCCGCCCAAGGAGGTCAAGCCCGATCCTCGCCTGCGCGTGTCGTGGGCGCACTGGGGCCGCCCGATCGCCTTGACCTACTCGTCCGACCGCTACGCGCGCAGACGCGCGAAGCTCGATGCCTGGGCCAATGCCTTCAACGACCACCTCACGGTGTTCCAGTACTACAGCGACTACTTCGCGAACTCCTGGTTCACGTCGCCGCTGGCGCTGCTGATCGAGGGCGACCGTCGCTACCTGATCGAGGCCGGCATCGACGGGATGCTGAATCTGGTCTACCCGGACGGCTACTGGTGGCGGTCGTCGCTCAACGGCTACCTCGCAGGGCGGAGCTTCTACGATCCCGCGGCCGAGCCCTTCGTGCTGCTGCGTGAGTACGCGACCAGCTACTTCGGACCCGCGGGCGACCTCATGGCGGCCTACCTCGACGAGTGGGCCCGCGATCCCCGGCTCGGCGAGCGCAGCCGCGACCAGGCATCGCCGGAGCAGCGCACGGTGCTGGCGGCCCAGCGTCGCAAGTACCTCGCGCCCGCGGCGGCCCTGGTCCAGGCCGAGCCGCTCCATCGCCTGCGGCTCGAGAAGATGGCGAAGCTGCACGCTCTGGCCGAGACGATCATGGACAGCGACATCGATCGGCGGGAGGCACAGGAGCTGCGGCAGCAGGGCGACGTCCAGAGCGCGCGCAAGCGTCTCGAGCGGTCCCGGTTCCATCTCGGCAAGGCCAAGGAGCTCGCCAAGCAGCTCGCCGAGGCCGATCTCGGCCTGCTCGATCGCGAGATCAAGTCGTCGGTCTTCGCCATCAAGGACAAGGAGAGCGTCGACCTGTTGAAGGCGCTCGACCAGCCGCCGGTCTCCGCTGGCCCCGGACCCAGGCCCAGCCCGGGGCGGGCTTCGAGCGCAACCGGCGTGGCGCCGTCGAATTCTAGCGGGCGCTGATCCGTCCGGGCGGCTGGGCCAGTCGCTCGTCGACCGTCAAGCGCACACGACCGGTCGCGCGGTCGAGGACCGGGTACGAGACGGCGACGCGCAGCTCCGTCCAGTCGGGACGCTGTGCCCGCACCACGCCCTCGAGACGCGACGACGAGGCGAGTCCGCGCAGCCAGCGATGCTGCTCGAGGAACGCGCCCGCCTCGGCGCGGACCTCGGGCGCCGGCACCGTGAGCTGCTGCCACGGCTCGCGACCGGAGGCCCGGCCGAAGACCTCCATGCCGATCAACCCGAAGCGCGGCGTCGCATACATCCCCCAGCCAGCGAGCTTCCAGGGGCTCAGGTCGTAGCGCCACACCAGCCCCAGGTGCACCAGCGGCCACAGCGCCAGCGCGAGCAGCGCCGCGTGCACGATCCTCGTCTTGGTCGCGAGCGCCATCAGTAGAAGGTGACCTCGGGCAGGATCCCGGCCCGCACCAGCGCGAGCAGCGCCAGCGCCAGCGCGATCAGCCCGCGCGCCGGGGTTTGCAGGTCACGACGCGCGAACAGCAGGATCGCGCTCGCGAACACCAGGCCGAAGAACACCTCGCGCGCGACCGTTTCGATCGCGGCCAGCAAAAGGAGCGCGAGCACCATCGCCGCCGGACGCGTCCGCCGCCAGCAGAGCGCGGGCGCGAGCAGGATCTCGGCGAGCCAGGTCGTGTTGCCGAGCACCAGCAGCGGCAGGCTGGCGATGCGATAGGGGCCGTCCCCGACCTCGCCGCGCAGGCCCGCGAGCCGTGCCAGCTCGTCGGCCGGCAGTAGCCAGCCGATCAGCGCACGATAGGTCTCGCTGCCGAGCGAGAAGGCGAGGTACTCGCCGTGCAGCCAGTAGCCGTGCGCAAGCTTCTGGATCCCCGAGGAGAAGAGGACGATGACCACGAGCCAGCGCACCGCGCGCAGATAGAGGCGCCCCTCCTGCTCGTCGTCGCAGCGCAGCAAGGCCGCGAGCAGAAGGACGTAGAGCTCCAGGTAGGCGTGGTTGCCGCTCGACGGGAACTCGGTCCACAGCAGAACCACGTGCGCCGCGGCGAGAGCGAGCAGCGCCGGCCGCCGCCAGCGCCGCGCGAGGATCAGCGCACCGGCGACCGTCGCGATTGCCAGCAGCGCATCGTAGTGCGCCGCGAGCTGGCCCCACTTCGGGATCGCGCGCAGCCAGTACTCGGCGACGACGACGAGCACGACACCCTGCTCGAAGGCCGCGAGCCGGCGCGCCCGCAGCGCGGGCTCGTCGCCGTCGACGAGCTCCGCGAAGCTGCTACGGAAGGGCCGGGCCATGCGCGCCGCGGCGGCTCAGCCGCGCGGCCGGTCTCCCGGCCGCGCGGCTGAGCTCACGGGTTGCACTGCACGAAGTAGCGCGCGGTTCCCGAGCCGTTGAGCGCCGCCGAGCATGACGGCCGCCCGCTGCAGCACGAGCCGATGCCCGCGGGCGGACAGGAGACCGGCTGGCAGCCGTCGCCGTCCTCGCCACCCGTTCCGGCGCAGCTCGAGTAGCCGGCGAAGCCGTTCACCGAGAACGGCGCTGCGATCGCGCAGACCTGGTCGATGTTGTTGTTCGGCCGGTTGATGGTGATGCTGCAGCCGGTCGGACCGTTCTGCGACGTCGTCCCACCCGGCCACTCGGCGGAATCGAACAGGCCACCCGAGTTGCTGTTGACCTGGAACGTGAACAGCTGGCTCGGACACTTGCAGTGTCCGCCGGTGCAGAAGTTGGTCAGGCAATCGCCGTTGACCGAGCACACCTTGTTGAGCGCGCAGTCACCGCAGCTCGCGCCGCCGCAGTCGACGTCGCTCTCGCTGCCGTTCTTCACACCGTCGCTGCAGGTCGGCGTCTGGCAGAGGTTCGCGACGCAGACTCCGCTCTGACAATCGCCCGGCACGGTGCAGCCGCCGCCGGTGCCGCAGCCGGCGCACGCGCCGCCGCCGCAGTCGACACCCGACTCGGTGCCGTTCGTGACGCCGTCACTGCACGTCGGCGCCTGGCAGATGCTGCCGGTGCAGACGCCGCTCTGGCAGTCGCCGCCACCGGCGCAGCCCTGCCCGGCCGGGCAATCGCCGCAGCTCGGACCACCGCAATCGAGGCCGGTCTCGGTGCCGTTCTTGACGCCGTCGCTGCAGCTCGGCACCTGGCAGACACCCGCCAGGCAGACCGCACTCTGGCAATCACCCGCGACGAAGCAGGTGTCACCGCTCGGACAGTCGGCGCAGCTCGGGCCGCCGCAGTCGGCGTCGCTCTCGCTGCCGTTCTTGACGCCGTCGCTGCACGTCGGCGCCTGGCAGACGTTGCCGACGCACACGCCGCTGGTGCAGTCGCCGGCGTTGCCGCAGGCCTGGCCGTCGCTGCAGTCGGAGCAGATGCCGCCACCGCAGTCGGCGTCGGTCTCGCTGCCGTTCTTCACGCCGTCGCTGCAGGTCGGAGGCTGGCAGACGTTGCCGGTGCAGACCCCACTCGTGCAGTCGCTGCTCGCGAGGCAGTCGTCGCCCGCCGGGCAGTCCGGGCAGGTGCCGCCGCCGCAGTCGGTGTCGGTCTCGACGGCGTTCTTGACGCCGTCCGCGCAGGTCGCGGCCTGGCAGACGTTGCCGGTGCAGACGCCGCTCTGGCAGTCGCTGCCGACGCCGCACGCACCGCCGTCGGCGCAGCCGGTGCAGCTACCACCGCAGTCGATCGCGGTCTCGCTGCCGTTCTTGACGCCGTCCGAGCACACCGGCACCTGGCAGACGTTGCCGGTGCACACGCCGCTCTGGCAGTCGCCCGCGAGCGCGCAGTCGTCGCCGTCCGCGCAGTCGGTGCAGCTACCACCGCAGTCGACGTCGGTCTCGTCGCCGTTCTCGACGGTGTCGGTGCAGGACTCGGGCTGGCAGGCGCCGCCGCTGCACACCCCGCCCGAGCAATCGGAGCCGATGCTGCAGTCCTCGCCTTGCGCGCAGCCCGGACATGAGCCGCCGCCGCAATCGACGTCGGTCTCGGTGCCGTTCTCGACCGTGTCGACGCAGGTCGGCGCCTGGCAGAGGCCGGCGGTGCAGACGCCGCTGGTGCAGTCTCCGGCGACGCTGCAGCCGTCGCCGGTGTCGCAGCGGCTGCAACCGGCACCCGGACCGCCGCAATCGACGTCGGTCTCGTCGCCGTTCTGCTTGCCGTCGGCACAGTTCGGGCAGACCACGTCGACGCCGCGGCGCGCCGTCAAGCGGTAGCCGGTCGCGAGCGCCTTGTGCTGCACGATGCTGCCACTCGCCGCCGAGTACAGCGAGCACATGCGGTGCGTCGAGCTGTCGGCCGCGTTGTTGATCGTCAGGACGGTCACGATGCCGCCCGGGCCTGGCGGCGTCGAGAGGTCGAGGCCACCGAGTCCGCTCGCGGTCACGCGCGCGAGCTTGCCGTACTGGATCAACGCGCTCTTGACCGGCGACGGCCCGCCGGGCGCGAGCGTGTTGCGGTACTTCGCCGTCTTCACGTTGGTCGATGCAAACGGCGAGGGCATGAGCAGGCTGCCGTCGTTCGCGGGTGTGTCGACGTAGTAGATCTCGAGCGCAGCACTCAGGTCGAACGCGCCGGGCGCCGCGCCGACGTGGACGTCGGCGTCCTTCTGCACCGAGGTGACCGTCTGGCGGCCGGTCTTGGTGTTGTGCGACAGCGCTAGGCGCGTGCCGACCACACCGACGTCGGTTGCCCACGAGGCGGCGAGCCACACGCTGGTCGTCGCCACGGCGACGGCGAGCGTCAGGACGGCGGGGATCTTGAGCTTGTTCACGAGGCGGGCCCCTTTCGAGAGGTGGTAGATGGTGCCGTCATTCCAGACAGGTCACGTGGTAGCGGGCCGAGCCGGAGCCGTTCAGCGCCGCGGAGCACGAAGGCCGGCCCTCGCAGCACGAGCCGATGCCGGCCGGCGGGCAGGACACCGGCTGACAACCGTCGCCGTCCTCGCCGCCCGCGCCGAAGCACTGCGAGAAGCCTGCCTTGCTCTGCACCGACCAGCGCGACGAAAGCGAGCACACCAGGTCGATGTTGCCGCCCGGCCGCGTGACCGTCACGCTGCAGCCCGGCGACGCGCTCTGCGAGGTCGTTCCGCCCGGCCACTCGGCGGAGTCGAACAGACCGCCCGAGTTGCTGTTTACCGTGAAGGTGAAGTTGCGGTTGCCGCAGGTGCAGCGCGCGTTCAGACCGCAGACGCTGCTCGAGCAGTCGGTGCCGCTGGTGCACACCTGGTTGAGCCCGCAGCCGCCGCAGGTACCGCCGCCGCAGTCGACGTCGGTCTCGCTGCCGTTCTTCAGCCCGTCGCTGCAGCTCGGCGCCTGGCAGATGCCGCCGCTGCACACGCCGCTGGCGCAATCGCTCGCGCCGCCGCAGGTCTGACCGTCGGCGCAGCGCACGCAGTAGGGCGAGGGGCCACCGCAATCGATGCCGGTCTCGGCGCCGTTCTGGGAACCGTCGGCGCAATTCGCGACCCGGCAGTAGCCGCCGCTGCACACGCCGCTCGGGCACTGAGCGTTGCTCGTGCACGCCGGCTGGCAGATGCCGCCGGAGCAGCCGCCGACCGCGCAATCCGTCGGCAGGAAGCAGGCGTCACCGGTGGCGCAGCCCGGGCAGCTCCCACCGCCGCAGTCGAGGTCGGTCTCGGCACCGTTCGCGATGCCGTCGCCGCAGGTCGCGGCCTGGCACGTGCCGCCGAGACACACGCCGCTCGGACAGGTCGAGCCGTCGCTGCACGCGGTCGTGAGGTCGGCGAAGATGGAATAGTACTGGCCGCTGCGCGAAACCTCGACACCGGACAGCGACAGGCCGAGGAACGCGGGCAGCGGGAAGCTCTGCAGCGCGCTGGCGAGATCGGGCAGGAAGCCGGCCAGCACCGAGGGCAGGAAGCCCTGCAGCGCGGACTCGCTGACGCCGAGCGGATTGCGCAGCAGCGCGACCGTGACGTCCGCCGCGGTCGGGGTCGAGAGGGCGAAGCCGATGCCGCCCGGCTGGAACGCGAGGTTCAATCCGATGCGCGCGTCGACCGCGAGCACGAGACGCACCTGCTCGGCTGGCAGCCCGGCGTCCTGCACGAACTCGACCAGGATGTGCGAGGCCAGCAGCTCGCCGAGCTCGCCCGCAGGTCCGGTGTCACCGGTCAGGACCGGCGCGATGGTCGGCGAGACGCGGATCGAGATCGGCGTCGCCGGCGGGATCTGCGAGAACGGCGTGAACAGCGCGGCGAGCAGGCCCGCGCTGAGCGGAATCGGTCCGCCGCCGAGATCGATCTCTGTGATCGTGCTGCGCAGCAAGCCGCCTTCGATCTGGCCACGCAGGAGCTGGTTGAAGCCGGAGGTCGAGATGCCGAGGCCGATGCCGTAGGGCAGATGCTGCACCGGCGAGGTGGCGCCGAAGGCCGGGAAGGGCTCATCGACGTGGTAGCTCGCGAGCAGATCCGGCGCGCCGGGGAACGGCGCGACGCTGGTCGCCGAGACGTCGGCCGCGAACGTGATGCCGATCGGATCCTCGACGATCGAGGTGAACGGCGCGTCGAGGTCGATGCCGAGCCCGCTGCCGACCGGGCCCGCGATGTCGACGCCGGCCAGCGCGGTCTCGATCGCTCCGGCGATCGCGGTGTTGCCGTCGCCGTCGATCTCGTTCAAGAAGTCCTGCATGCCGCCGGCGAAGAGCGCGCCGACGTCGCCGATCGCCGAGCCGATCAGCGACTCGGTGATGTCGCCGAACAGCCCGCTGCAATCGGTCGCGTGCGTGGTGTCGCTGGCGATGACGGCGACGTTGCCGACCTGATTGACGTCGACCTTGGTCGGCTGCGTCGCGAGCGGCGACAGGCCGAAGTCGCCCAGGATCTGCGTCAGGCCAACCGAGATCTGCAGCTCGCAGTGGATCGGGATGCCGCTCGCGCTGTCCAGGTTCACGGTGACGCGCAGGTCCTCGATCGAGATGTCGCCGTCGAGCGAGTTGCTCTGCGAGTCGATCGCGATCCCGAGCGGGCCCACCGCGGGCGGCGGCGTGCCGCTGATCGCGACGTCGACCGAGCCCAGGCAGAGGCTGCCGAGCTCGGCGTAGCAGTAGTCCTCCATGACCTTCGTGCCCGCCGGCACGAGCGTCGAGGGGTCGATGGCAACCAGTGTGGTCGCGACCGGCTCGATCGAGTCGAAGCCGCGGTCGTTGATGCGCATCGCGACGCCGTCGGGCGAGTAGTCGCCGTCGGCCACCGAGTCGCCCGCCACGACCACGATACGGTCGTGCGCCGTCAGACCGTCGAAGCGACGCGCCAGACGCGCGTTGACCGGGTTGAAGATCAGCTCCTGGTAGAGCGGCACGCTGGTGGTGAAGGTTCCGCCGGGACCGAGCGGAACCACTGCATTGTTGATCTCGAGATCCGCGCCGGCGGGGCCGACGCCGGTGGTGTGTCCGGTGACCGTGATGCTCGGTGCGAGCGAGAACGTGCCGTGCAGCGGCGTGTCGATGGTGACCGTGAACGGCACGCACGCGCCGCACGATCCGCCGCAGTCGAGGTCGCTCTCGCTGCCGTTCCGGACGCCGTCGCCGCAGCTCGGCGACTGGCAGACGTTGCCGGTGCAGACGCCGCTGGTGCAGTCGCCGCCGGTGTTGCAGCCCTGCCCCGGGCCACAGTCCGGGCACGCCGGGCCACCGCAGTCGATGCCGGTCTCGCTGCCGTCCTGAACGCCGCCGGTGCACGTCGGGTGCTCGCAGACACCGTTGGTGCACAGGCCACTGCTGCAGTCCGAGCCGGTGTCGCAGCCCTGGCCGACGCCGCACGTGCCGCACGTACCGCCGCCACAATCGACGCCGGTCTCCTGGTCGTTCTGCACGCCGTCGGCGCAGCTCGGGCACGCGGTCGGAACGCCCTTGCTGAGCGTCAGGCGGCTCCGTCCGAGCAGCGAGCGGTGCTGGATCTTGCTGCCCTGGCCGGTCTTGTAGAGCGTGCACATGCGGTGCGTGGAGCCGTCGCCCGCGTTGTCGACGGTGAACACCGCGATCACGCCGTTGGGCCCCGGGACCTGGGTCAGATCGAGGCCGCCGGTGCTCTTGGCGCTCACCTTGGCCATCGAGCCGGCGCGCACCGATGCGGTACGGGCACCGGTCGGGCCGGCGGGTGCCAGCTTGTTCAGGAACTTGGCCGTGCGCGCGTCGACGCTGGACCAGGGCGCCGGCAGCGGCAGCGCGCCACGGTTGCTCGGAGCATCGACGTAGTAGACCTGGAACGAGCCGCTGACCTCGCTGGCGGCGCTCGACGGTCCGAACGCGACGCCGGGGCCCTTCTGGGTCGACGACAGCGACTGCTTGCCGGTCGAGGCGGTGCTGGTGATCGCGAGGCGGCTGCCGATCACGCCGACGTCGGCGGCGCGCGCGGTACCGGGAAGCCCGAGACCGAGGGCGACGACGGCCGTCACCACGGCCAGCCCGACCGACAGTGTCCTTCTCACGAAAGGCCTTTCTCGCTGCCGGGCTGGTGGAGCTGGTCCCGAGGTCAGCTGGTTCAAGATTCGGTGCGGGCTTCGTAGACCATATGTCGTGTCATAGGCAAGGCTTTCATCGCCCGGGCGCGACGCCCTCCGGCGCCCTGATCGGACTTCGTTTGATGCGCCCGGCGGACCCATCTACAAGCGTGCGGTCGATCGAACGACCAGCCCGCCGCGCCAGAAAGTGCCGGACGGCGATCCCAAGGTGTCATGGCCACGACGAAGAGCGCATCACGCCGTACCCTCACCCGCGTCCAGGCGAGCCCCCGCCGTGCAACCGGCGGCTACCGCGTCGGCATCGACGTCGGTGGCACCTTCACCGACCTGGTGCTGGTGCGCCCCGACCGGACGATCCACCTCGACAAGACCGCGACCACGCCGCACGACCAGAGCGAGGGCGTGATGACCGGCCTCGAGCGCCTGGCGCGCAGCGAGGGCAAGGACCTTGCCGCGTTCCTCGGCGCGACCGAGCGTATCGTGCACGGCACCACCACCGCCGACAACACGATGATCCAGATGAACGGTGCCGTGACCGGGCTCATCACCAGCGACGGCCACCGCGACGAGATCGAGATGCGGCGCGGGTTCAAGGAGAACATCTGGGATCCGTCGTTCCCACCGCCGCCGCCGATCTGCCCGCGACGCCGGCGACTCGGCGTGCCCGAACGCCTCGACTACGAGGGCAACGTCGTCGAGCCGCTCGACGAGGCGGCGCTGCGCAAGGCGCTGCGCCGGCTCAAGCTGCAGAAGATCGAGTCGCTGGCGATCGTGTTCCTGTTCTCGTTCGTGAACCCTGTGCACGAGCAGCGCGCGGCCGAGATCGCGGCCGAGGAGCTGCCGGGTGTCGATCTGTCGCTGTCGTATCAGGTGATGCCGCAGGCGCCGGAGTTCGAGCGTACCTCGACCACGCTGGTCAACGCCTACGTCGCGCCGAAGATCAAACGCTACCTGAAGAACCTCGAGCGCAAGCTCGGCGAGGCCGGCTACGGGCACGACCTGCTGCTGATGCAGTCGAACGGCGGCCTGATGACGGCGTCGTACGTCGCCGGCAAGGCGGTGACGGTGCTCGGCTCGGGGCCGTCGGGCGGCGTCGTCGGTGCGTGCAACGTCGCCAGGGGTGCCGGCATCGAGGACTTCATCTCGGTCGACATGGGCGGCACCAGCTACGACGTCTGTCTGGTGCGCGGCGGCCGGCCGCACATCTCGTCGTCGTGGAACTGGCACCACCGCTACCTGGTCGGGCTGCCGATGGTGGACGTGCAATCGGTGGGAGCGGGCGGCGGCTCGATCGCGAGCGTCGTCGAGGGCGCGCTGCACGTCGGGCCGGAGAGTGCGGGCGCGCAGCCCGGGCCGATCTGCTACCGCCGCGGCGGCACGCGGCCCACCGTGACCGACGCCAACCTGGCGCTCGGCTACCTGAACCCGGACTACTTCTACGGCGGCGAGCTGTCGCTCGACGTGGACGGCGTGCAGCGCGCGATCGACCAGCAGATCCGCCGCCCGCTCGGCCTCACCACGGTCGAGGACGCGGCGTACGGCATCTTCCGCATGGTGAACGCGAACATGGCCAACGCGATCCGGCGCGTGTCGGCCACGCGCGGCGTCGACCCGCGCGAGCTGCCGCTGGTCGCGTTCGGCGGCAACGGGGCGGTGCACGCCGGCATGCAGGCGGCGGAGCTCGACATCAAGCAGGTGCTGATCCCGAAGACGGCGCCGACGTTCTCGGCGCTCGGCCTGCTGCTCACCGATCCGATCGTCATCGAGCTGCGCTCGTACATCACGCCCGCGGCAGATGCGGATCTGGCGCGGGTCGGTGCGCTATTCGCCGAGATGCGCGACGTGGCGACCGCGTCGCTGCTCGCCGGCGGCTTCCCCGCACGCGAGATCCAGCACCAGCGCGTCGCCTACATGTGCTACCCGGGCCAGACGTTCGACATGCCGGTGCCGGTCGACGGCGACGGTGCGTTCGCTGCACGCGATCTGCGCCGCCTGATCGAGGCGTTCCACCGCGGGCACGAGAGCTTGCACACCTACGCCTCGCGCGACCAGATGCCGATCCTGCGCGGCGTCGGCCTGCAGGCAATGGCGGTCACGGGCAAGCCGCAGCTACCGCACATCTCGGCGTCCTCACGCGACGCGAGCAGCGCGCTCAAGGGCAAGCGCCGTGCGTACTTCGCCGGCAAGTGGGCGTCGACGCCGGTCTACGACGGCGTCAAGCTGCGTGCGCGGCAGACCGTGGTCGGGCCGGCGATCATCGAGGAGCCGCTGACGACGATCGTCGTCTACCCGGGGCAGCGCGCGCGCCTCGACACTTTGGGCAACTACCACCTGACGGTCTGACTTCGGGCGCTCGCCGGACGGCGCCCGAAGTGGCATTTCGCCGCCCCACATGCCAATTCTCGGGCCCAGAGCATGCGGGCCGTACGAGACTGGGCGGGGACGATCATCTTCATGATCGCCTTCGGCCTGACACTGCTGGTGTTCGACGTGGTCTGCCGGGTCACGTTCCTGTTCGGACGCCGCCCCAGCGACTACGTCATGGGCGCGCTGCAGACCACGCTGATCTGGTCGATGCGCCTTGCCGGCATCCGCATCGAGGTCGAGCGCTCACCGCTCATCCGCCCGCACGCCTCCTACATCATCGTGTCGAATCACCAGAGCATGTTCGACATCCCGGTGTTCGGCTGGCAGTTCTTCACCAACTTTCCGAAGTACATCTCGAAGCTCGAGCTCGCGAAGTGGATCCCGGCGATCTCGGTGCAGCTCCGCCAGGGCGGCCACGCGCTGATCGACCGCAAGGATCGCGAGAGCGCGGTCAAGGCGATCCACAAGCTCGCGCACGAGATCGTCGAGTACGGCGTGTCGGCGGTCATCTACCCGGAGGGGACGCGGGCGAGGAGCGGTCAGCTCGCGCCGTTCAAACCCGTCGGAACGCTCGCTCTCTTGAAGGAAGCGCCGGCGACGGCGGTCGTGCCAGTGTGCATCGACAACTCGTGGCGCATCATGCAGCACAAGATGCTGCCCATTCCGTGGGGCATCCGCATACGCCTCTGGGCCGGGGATCCGATCGAGCGCCGCCCGGACGAGGATCTGTTCGCGCTGTTCGCCGAAGCCGAGCGTCAGATCCAGCAGGCGATGGCGCGCTTCCGCGAGGACGCCGCGAAGTCGGCGTGAGCGCCGCTCACGCGCCGGCGCGCAGCGCCGACAGGATCTGGCGCGTCGCGGGGCTGCGGTTGAGCGTGTAGAAGTGCACGCCCGGAGCGCCGCGCCGGAGCAGGTCGCGGCACTGCGCGGTGGCGTGCTCGATTCCGATCTGCTGCACGGCCGCGGCATCGCCGTCGGCGGCGGCGAGACCGACCTCGAGCTCGCGGGGTAGCCTGGCACCGCACATCGCCGTCATGCGCTTGACGCCGCCCACGTCGACGATCGGCATGATGCCGGGCACGAGGCGTGGGCGAAGCCGCCCGGCACCGGCCGGAACTCCTCCCCTTTCGGAGGATCGCCGCGCAGCGGCAGCACGTTCTGGACCCCCGCCGCCGCGAGCTGATCGAGGATCGCCGCGATCTCGTCGCGGGTGTGGCCGGTGCAGCTCAGGTGGGCCATCGGGTTCAAGCCGATGTGGTGCTTGACGCGCGACACCAGCTCGACCACCTGGCCGCGGTTCGACCCCATGGCACCGTAGGTGACCGACACGGAGGCCGGCGCGAGCGCCTTCAGCTCGTCGATGGTGCGCAGCAGCGCCGCCTCGCCCTGTGGACTCTTGGCGGGGAAGAACTCGAACGAGAACAGCGGCCTGCCGGCTTGGAGGATCTGGTCGATGCGCACCGGGCCTCATGCTCGTGCTCGTGCTCGTGATTGCGATTGCGATTGCGATTGCGCCGGGGAGCTTCCCTGTTGCGCGCGGTCGAGCGGCGGGGTTGGCGTGATATAGGGAATGGGAATGCGACGGGGTTTCGTGCTCGGGGCCGTGCTGGGGGGTGCTCTGTCGCTGGCGATCGGGGTGTCCGTGGCGGTGCTTCCGTCTACTCCGACGTGGGCGTTGTGGCGCATCAAGCAGGCGCTGGACGTGAACGACGTCGACGAGCTGAGCCGCATGGTCGACATCGCCTCGGTCACGCAGCGCGCCGTCGGCGAGCTCGACGGCACGAAGGGCGGGCTCGATCTCGGCCAGCTCGCATCGGTCTACTTCTCCGGCGGCCAGATCATGACCGTCTTCAACGACCCCGACGAGCCACTGGAGATCACCGGCCGCGAGGTGCTGGTGGCCTGGTGGGGCATGCACCGTGACGGTGAGTTCGCCTACGTCACCCTGCCTGCGGGCGAGCGCGCCATCGACCTGATTCTCGGCAACCAACCGAACCGGGGCTGGCGCATCGTCGGCGTCACGCCGATCAGCGCGCTGATCAAGGTGAAGCCGAAGCCCGGCAGGAACCAGCCGACGCGGAGCCCGCCGCCGGCCACCCCGGGCGTTGACGCACAGCCCAGCGGCGGTTAGCCAGCTGGTATGCAGGCTGCACAGCTCAAGATCCTCACCGCGGCGGTCACGGACGTGAACGCCGCGCTGGCGACCTTCCAGAAGAACTTCGGCTTCGCCGTGTCGCGGCGCAGCGCGGACGCGTCCTCCGGCGCGGAGAGCGCCTTCCTGCGCATCGGCGCCGCCGAGATCGAGCTCGCATCGAGCAGCGGCGGCGCGATCGCCGACAGCATCCAGCAGCGCGGCGAGGGCCTGTTCCAGATCGAGCTCGAGGTCGACGATCTGCACGCGGCGCACAGCGAGCTGGTCGAGCGTGGCATGCGTGCCGCGTTCGAGACCGACGCCGGCGGACGGCGCGTGCTGCGCGTCGCCATCGAGCACACGCACGGCGTGCCGCTGCTGCTGAGCCAGCCGAGCTGACCGCGTTGGTGGGGACGAAGGGACGGTCACGCTCCGGGCGCGCGCTCGTCCTGGCCACGCTGCTCTGCAGCGCTGCCGTTCCCGGCACGCCCGCCCGCGCGGCGGCGCCGCAGCCCGCGCCCACGGCCTCACCCGGGATGTCGGTCCTGCACCAGGCGAGCGAGGACGGCGTCCACGATCACACACCGCGCCACGACGGTGTGGTCGGCATGGCGGGCGCACGACACGTCGAGGCCGTGCTGCTGCCCGGTGGCGTCCTGCACGTCCACCTCACCGACCTGCAGCGCTCACCGCTGCCGCTCACGGGCGTCTCCGGCACCGTGACCATCGTGCGGGGCGACATGCGCTCTCGCCTCGATCTCGTCGTGCACGACGACGCGCTCGAGGCGCGCATCGGCCCGCTCCCGGGTCCGTCGGTCGACGTCCGGATCGAGCTGACGCTGCCGGACGAGCCGCTGCTGATCGACTTCACGCTCCCGGCTTCGGCGCAACCGGCGAGCTGAGCCCGGGATCAGCGCCGCGGCAGGCCGAGCACACGCTGCGCTACGATGTTGCGCTGCACCTCGCTGGTGCCGCCCGCGATCGTCATCGAGCGGTCGCCGAGGTACTGCTTCGCCCAGCGGCCATCGAACGGTGCATGACTGTCGTTCATCAGCGCGCCGTACGGACCGAGCAGGTCGACGCCGGTCTCCGAGAACTCCTGCACGAGCAGCGTGCCCATCAGCTTCATCGCCGCCGACAGGTGCGGGTTGAGACGCTTCTGCAGCGCGTCGGTCAAGGAGCGCAGCCCGGCGCAGCGCATGATCGACGCCTTGATCGCGAGCTCCGCGACCTTCTGGCGCACGTTGGGGTCGTCGGTCTTGCCCTGCTGGCGCGCCGTCGAGACCACCCACTCGAGCACCTGGTCGGCACGAATCCCACCGGCGATGCCGGAGCGCTCGTTGACCAGCGCACCGGAGACGACCTCCCAGCCCTGCCCTTCGCCGCCGAGCCGGTTCTTCACCGGCACGCGGACGTCGGTCATGAAGACCTCGTTGAACTCGGAGCCGCCATCGATCTGCCGGATCGGCTTGATCGTCACGCCCGGGCTCTTGAGGTCCATCAGCAGCAGGGTGAGCCCCGCCCATTTCGGGCCCTCGGTCGAGGTGCGAACCAGGACGAAGTACCAGTCGGAGATGTGCGCGAGCGTGGTCCAGACCTTCTGGCCGTTGACCACGTAGTCGTCGCCGTCGCGTACCGCGCTGGTCCGCGCCGCCGCCATGTCCGAGCCCGCGGAGGGCTCCGAGTAGCCGGTCGCCCAGATCTCCTCGCAGCTCAGGATCTTCGGGATGAAGCGCTGCTTCTGCTCCTCGGTGCCGAACTTCATGATCGCGGGTCCGACCCACCAGATCGCCATCTGGTTGATCGGCTGCGGCGCCCGCGCGCGGACCATCTCCTCGTTGAGGATCGCCTGCTGCATCTCGGAGAGGCCGGCCCCGCCGTACTCCTTCGGCCAGGCCGCGCCGAGCAGGCCGCCATCGTGCAGCTTGCGCTGCCAGGCGCGCATCGTGTCGAGGGTGCGGTTCTGGTCGGGCGCGGGAGCGTTGTCCGCGAGCCACTGCCGCACCTTGGCGCGAAACGCTTCCTCTTCGGGAGTGTACGACAGATCCATGTGTGCCTCGGCTGTGCTCGATGATGCGTTGCGCCGTACGTCGAGGACGGGGCGGTCGCGAGCGCGACGCGGCGACCATAGCCCGGCTCCCGATCGCTTGTGAAGAGCCGCGCCAGACGCTTGCCCTCGCACCCCGCGGACGACTAGCCTGGCCCGCAACACCAACTGGAGCGATCGCCCGCTCGAATCGCGTTCACAACAGGGAGCCGTGAAGGACATGAAGAAGGGAAGAGACGTCTGCGTGATCGGGGTCGGCATGACCAAGTTCGAGCGCTGCAACCGCAACTACATCGAGCTCGTCGAGGAGTCGGTGCGCGGTGCGCTCGAGATGTCCGGCACGCCGGCCGAGGACTTCGAGCAGGGCTTCTGCGGCTACGTCTCCGGCATGAGCGCCCAGGGACAGCGTGCCCTCTACACCATGGGCCTCGGCGGCCTGCCCGTCTTCAACGTCCACAACTACTGCTCGACCGGCTCGAACGCGCTCTTCCTCGGCTGGCAGGCGATCACCTCGGGCATGAGCGAGTGCGTGCTCTGCTTCGGCTTCGAGAAGATGACCAAGGGCTCGCTCGACTCGCAGCTCGAGGGCCTGAAGCAGAACTTCAAGGAGGAGGAGCGCAAGCCGCCCCAGGCGGCGGTGATGTTCGGCAACGGCGGCCGCCAGCATATGGAGCTCTACGGCACGACCAAGGAGCAGTTCGCGAAGGTCAGCGTCAAGAACCACAAGCACTCGGTGCACAACCCGCGCTCGCAGTACCGCGACGCGTGCACGCTCGAGGAGGTGCTGGCGTCACGCGAGGTCTACGATCCGCTGACCCTCATGCAGTGCTGCCCGACCTCGGACGGTGCCGCTGCGGCGATCCTGTGCTCGCCCGAGTACGCCGCCAAGCACGACATCTCGAAGCCGGTCAAGATCGCCGGCATGTCGATGCAGACCGACCGCCCCGAGGACTGGGGCCTCGGCTTCCTCGGCATGATCGGCGTCGGCATGTCGCGCAGAGCTGCGCAGAACGTCTACGAGATGTCCGGCTACGGTCCGAAGGACGTACAGGTGATCGAGCTGCACGACTGCTTCTCGACCAACGAGCTGGTCACCTACGAGTCGTTGCAGCTCTGCCCCGAGGGCCAGGGTGGCCGCCTGATCGACGAGGACCAGGTCACCTACGGCGGCAAGTGGGTGGTGAACCCGTCCGGCGGCCTGCTGTCGAAGGGACACCCGCTCGGCGCGACCGGCATCGCGCAGTGCTTCGAGCTGGTGAACCAGCTCAACGGCAACTGCGACCAGCGCCAGGTCGAGGGTGCCAAGCTCGCGCTGCAGCACAACGTCGGGCTCGGCGGCGCGTGCGTGGTGGCGATGTACGAGAAGGGGTGATCCGGGCGAACCCGTGGTGCGGGGGGCGCCTTTCCCGCACCACGGGCGCCTTGGCCGTGGCTACGTCAGCTTGAGGAGCGCCGCCAGCGCGCCGATGCCGATCGAGAACAGCGCGCCCACGCGCAAGGTGATGCGCAGCTCCAGGGAACGCATGTCCTGCCGGATCGAGGCGATCTCGGTGCTCGTCTCCTGCTTCGCCGAAGCAAATCCACCCGTCATCTCGTGACGCACCGACGCGAATCCGCTCCTCATTTCCTGCCGCACCGACGCGAACTCGGTACTCATCTCCTGCCGCACCGCCGCGAACTCGGTACTCATCTCCTGCCGTACCGCCGCGAACTCGGTACTCATCTCCTGCCGTACCGCCGCGAACTCCTCCTTCGTCGCGAGCTCGAGGCGGTGGAGGTCTTCCTTCGTCGCGAGGTCACGCAGATCCTGCTTGGTCACGACGATCTCGCCGAGTGCCGTCGCGAGCGCCTCCGCGTGCACGAACGCCTGCTCGTCGGTCAGGCCCGCCCCGCGGAGGCGCTTGGCGTACGCCAGGGTGTCGAAGGTCACCACGCTGGCCGAAGTCTATCCACACCGCGCGCCCCCCGGAAGCCGCCAGAGTAGCGGTACCGACGGCAAACTCTTCCGCTCTCCCTGGCCGTCACCTCAGGAGCGGCGGGGAAAGTTCCACCCCGCGGCCGCGACGAAGCGCTCCATGAACGGCGGCTCGTAGGCCTCCTCGGGCGTCTCGCGCACCATCCGGTCGAGCACCTCCGCGTCCTTCCCGACCAGGATCCGCCAGCGCTCCGCGCGAACGCCGTCGAGGATGACGGTGGCAGCCTCCGCGGCGGTCATCGGCGCCTCGTCGCGGAACGCCTCGGCGCGCTGCTGCAGCAGCTCGCGCAGCAGCTCGTTGCCGACGCCGCCGATCTCGAAGCCGAGCCGCGTGATGGTCGCGCGCGCCTCGTCGAGCTGGTCGTCGCGCATCCGGCTCGGTTCGCGTCCCAGCATGCGCGCGCTGTTGATCACGATCGACGTGCCGATGTGGCCCGGCATCACCAGCGAGACCTTCACGTGCGGCGCATTGATGCGGCAGTCGTTGATCAACGCCTCGGTGAAACCCTTCACGGCGAACTTCGCCGAGCTGTAGGCGGTGTGCGCCGTCATCGGCCCGAGCGAGGCCCAGAATCCGTTGACGCTGCTGGTGTTGATCAGGTGCCCCTCGCTGCTCTTCAGCAGCAGCGGCAGGAAGACGCGCGTCCCGTAGTAGACGCCGTACCAGCAGACGCCGAACGTGCGCTCCCAGTCCTCGCGGGTGTCGCGGATGAAGCTCCCCGCGGCGCCGATGCCCGCGTTGTTGAACACCAGGTTCACGTGGTCGGTCGCGTGATCGCGCAGCACGGCGTCGCGGAACGCCTCGAGCTGCTTCTCGTCCGCGACGTCCGCGACCGTCGCCGTGACGCGCGTGCCAGCTGGCGCCTTCTCGAGGCAGAGCGCGCGGGTCTCGGCCATGTTCTCCGCCGACACGTCGCACATCGCGACGTGACAGCCGTCCGCCGCGAGTTGCCGCGCGAGCTCGCGGCCCATGCCCGTGCCGCCGCCGGTGATGACCGCGATCCGTCCGCCGAAGTCCTTCATGACGCTTCTCCTCGCGCGCTCACCGCCCGCGCTTCGGCATCAGCTCGAAGTAGTCCATGTCGAGCAGCACGCGCGGGCTGTAGCGCTCGCCGCCCTTGCCGTCGGACACGCGCATCTGGAAATCGGGCTCCGCGGACGGATCACCGTCCTTGACCGCCACCAGGCGCAGCCGCAGCGCGCCCGCCGGCGCGTCGCCGAGCGCGTGCGTCTCGAGCACGTCGGTGTACGCGTAGATCGTCGTGCCAGCGTAGCACGGGTTGGCGTGCGCGCCGCTGTTCATGGCGACGATGCCGGAGCGGTTCTCGAGCCCGTTGAACGCCGCTGCGTAAGCGACCGACATCGGCAGGCCGCCGTACACCAGCGGCTTGCCGTCGGTGAGCAGCGCGTCGAAGTGAACTTTTGCCGAGTTCTGGAAGAGCCGCGTGTACGACGTGTGGTCGGAGTGGTTCACCGTCATGCCGTCGTAATGGTAGATGCGCTCGCCGGCGACGTAGTCCTCGAAGAAGTACTGCCCGCCCGTCTGCGCCGTGGTCGGCAGCGCGCCCGGGAACGCAGGCAGGTCCTCGAGCGCGACCTGCTTCGGCAGCTTCGGTGTGACGGGCTCGTCGAGGTAGCGCGTCGCCTTCGTCTCGTCGCGCTTCCGGACCATCACCCAGCGCGTGTACTCGAGCACCGTCTCGCCGTGCTGGTTGCGCCCCGTGGTCGCGACGAAGGCGTTGCCGGTCTGCTTGTTGGAGTTCTCCTTGAGGCCCACGATCCTGATCGTGGTCGTGATCTCGTCGCCGTGGAACACCGGGCTGCGCCAGATCATGCCGGCGTAGCCGAGGTTGGCGCGCGCGTTCAGCGAGACCTGACGCACCGTCTGCGCGATCACCAGGTGGAAGACCACCAGCGGGTGGACCCGGCCCTCGCTACCGCAGAAGCGCGGCGTGCGGTCGTTGGTGGTCGCGATGTGCCAGGCGGTCTCGGCCGCGGTGAGGACGCGCGGCGTCGGGCAGACGAGCTCGCTGCCGACCTCGAAGTCCTCGAAGAAGTTACCCAGGCTGCCTTTGCCCTGATCGCTCATGTTCGTTGCTCCGTGCTGCGTTGCTGCTTGCGGGAAGCGCCGGCTCTCGATCGCGGACCGCTCAGCTGCGCGGCAGGCCGAGCATGCGCTGCGCGATGATGTTGCGCTGGATCTCGCTGGTACCACCTGCGACGGTCGCCGCACGCGAGAACATCAGGTGCTGCGCGAAGCGTCCGGACGCGACCGCGTGCGGCGAGCCGCGCAGCAGGATGCCGTGCGGGCCGAGCACGTCGAGCGACGCGTCGCCGATCGACTGCGAAAGGTCCGCCCAGAAGGTCTTGACGATCGAGGTCTCCGCACCCGGCGTCTCGCCGCGCCCGAGCCGGGTCAGCATCTGCAGGTTCATGCAGCGCATGATCTCGGTCTCGAGGTAGAGCTGGGCGAGCCGCTGGCGCAGCGCGCGGTCGCCGGCGAGACCTTCACGGCGGGCCTGCTCGAGCAGGTCGTCGACGCCGATCCGCGCCAGGACCTGCTCCTTGATCGCGTAGTTGGTGCCGCGCTCGTGCGCGAGCGTGACCTGGGCGATGCGCCAGCCGTCGTTCGCCGCGCCGATGAGGTTCGCGCGCGGCACGCGCACGCCGTCGAGGAAGACCTCGTTGAACTCGGACGCGCCGGTCAGCTGGCGCAGCGGGCGCAACTCGATGCCGGGCGAGCGCATGTCGACGATCAAGTACGAGATGCCGCGGTGCTTCTTCGCTTCCTGGTCGGTGCGCGCGAGCAGGATCGCCCAGCGCGAGTGCTGCGCATAGCTGGTCCACACCTTCTGCCCGGTGACCACGTAGTCGTCACCGTCGAGATCGGCGCGGGTGCGCAGCGCGGCGAGATCCGAGCCGGCGCCGGGCTCGGAGTAGAGCTGGCACCAGATCTCCTCGCCCGAGAGCATACCCGGCAGATAGCGGCGCTTCTGCTCCTCGGCGCCGAAGTGCATCAGGGTCGGACCGACGTTGTTGATCGCGACCCGATTGACGATCTGCGGCGCACGCGCGCGCGCCATCTCCTCGGCGAAGATAGCCTGCTGCATCGGCGTCGCGTCGCGGCCGCCGTACGCCTTCGGCCAGTGGATGCCGACCCAGCCGCCTGCGTGCATGCGGCCCTGGAACTCCCGCATCCACGCGAACTCCTCGTCGAGGTCATCGGGCGGCTCCTCGCGCGGCACGCTGGCCTCGAGGAACGCGCGCAGCTCGGCGCGGAAGCGCTGCTCGTCCGCGGTGTAGGAGAGATCCACCCTGGCCTACTTCGTCGCCACCGGATTGACGGGGCTCCCGACGGCGCCGACGAAGGGCTCGGGCGTCGCGTTGAGCAGGAACTCGTAGACGCCGTCGGCGGCGCAGTCGCGCGCCAGCTCGTCGAGAAACCAGTTCTGGCCCTGGGTCATGCCCATCTCGACCAGGTGCAGCAGATGGACGGGCAGCAGCGCGGCTTCGTCCTCGCCCGGCCAGACCTCGAACGGCATGGTGTCGGTCGCGACCGCGGCGACGTCGCGCTCGCGGAACCAGGGCACCGTGCCCACGGTGAGGCCGGGGCTCGGCAGCCGGTACGATTCCTTGTCGCCGCCTTCTAGGTGCTGCATCTGTCCGGTGCGCACCAGCAGGACGTCGCCGGGCAGCACCGCGAGCCTGGTCAGGGCGAGTGCTGCGTCGAGGTCCGCAGCCGTGATCGGATAGCCGGCGTCGAGGCGCGCGACGCCCTTGGCAAGCGCGACGTCGAGCAGGATGCCGCGCGTCACGATCGGCTTCAGCTTGTGGATGCCGCACTTCGTCGCGCCGACCTCGGCGGTCACGGTGGCGGCGGGAAAGCCGTTGTAGATGCGGTTCTCGTAGCTCGCGTGCGCGAGGCCGTCCCAGTGCGTCGACGCCTGCAGCCCCATGACGACCATGTCGTCGCTCAGGCAGACCTTGTCGCGGTCACCGGTGAACGGCGTGTTGACCCCGACCATGGTGTGCACGGGATTGATGCGCTTGGGGATGCGCCCGGTCTGCACCCCGTCGTGGTGCAGCGGCAGCGCCAGCGAGAACGACTTGCCCTGCTTCACACACCCGGCGCCACGCAAGGTGGCCTCCGGCGTGATCAGGTTGACCGTACCCATCTCGTCATCGGCGCCCCAGCGTCCACGGTTCGAGACACGCCTGGCGAGATCGTGGAACCACTGCGGTAGACCCATCCGGTTTCTTCCTTTCGACTCGGTGAAGGGTCCTAAGGGAGCGCGGCGCGCGCTTCAAACAACGCCGTCGCCGCGCAGCCGGGCGATCTCGTCGGCCGCGTAGCCACCGAGCTCGCGCAGGATCTCGTCGGTGTGCTCGCCGAGACGCGGCGGTAGACGGGCGTCGCGCCGGCCATCTTGAGCGTCGTCCCGACCTGGCGCAGCCAGCCGAGCTCGGGATGCTCGAAGCCGACCACCATGTCGCCCGCCAGCGCGTGCTCGTCCTCGAGCGCCTCCTCCACGGAGTAGACCGGTCCGCAGGGCACGAAGCCCCGCAAGCGCTCGAGCCAGTCCCCGGTCGTCCGCCGGCGCAGCTCCGCGGCAAGCAGCGGAACGAGCGCGGCGCGGTGCTGGTAGCGGTCGGCGAACAGCGCGAAGCGCGCGTCGTCGCGCAGGTCGAGCCGCTCCATGCGCTCGCAGAGCGCGTGCCAGAACTCCTCCTTCAGGCACATGACGACGATCCAGCCGTCGGCCGTGCGGAAGGTCGCCGCTGCTCACGTACGGCGGCACGTTGCGCGCTTCGTCGCCGCGCCCCGGCGGCTCGATCTTGATCACGTCCGCGCCGAGATCGGACAGCAGGGTCAGCGCCCACGGCCCTGCTCCGAGCTGGCTCGCCGCCAGGAAGCGGATGCCGGCCAGGGGAAGCACGAGGGAGGCTTAGCCTACGGCGGTGACATCGGACAGCAGGGACGGCGGCCGGACGCGTACCGGTGGCCGGTGGCCGAGGCGGCGCGAAACGTCGGTCGCGAAGCGGCGCAGGGTGGCGGCGATCGCGGGCACGTTGGCCGTCGTGATGCGCCGCACAGCACCGCTCACCGCGAGTGCTGCCACGGCGGCCCCGGTGCGATCGTGGATCGCGACCGCGATGCTGCGCACCCCGACCATGAACTCCTGATGGTCGACCGCGTAGCCGATCTCCATCACCGAGGCGATCTCGCGCTCGAGCGAGCGCGCCGTCACGATGCTGGTCTCCGTGCGCCGCGCGAGGCGCGTCGCCAGATACGCGCTGCGCTCGCCCTCCGGCAAGTAGCCGAGCAGCGCCTTGCCCGACGCGCTGCAGTTCGCCGGGTAGCGCCGCCCGAGCGCCGCGGCGCAGGCCTCGAGGCCGCGCTCGGCCTTGTGCAGGAACACCAGGTCGCGCCCGAGCAGGACCGCGAGCGTCACCGTCTCGCGGAGCTGCGCGGCCAGCTTCTCGATCGCCGGCTCGGCGTGCAGGAATAGCGGGCGGTGGCGCGCAGCGAGCGTGCCGAGCTCGAAGACGCGCAGGCCGAGCCGATACTTGCGCCCGTGGTCGACGCGCTCGAGCAACCCGAGCTCGTGCAACGTCGCGACGAAGCGGCTCACGGTGCTCTTGTTCAGGCCGACCCGTCGCGCGAGGTCCATGACCCCGAGCTCGGGCGTGGCCTCCGAGAAGGCGAGCAGCAGGCGGTTGGCCTTCTCGAGGGAGGCGTTGCGACGAATGGAGGACTGACGCTTCATGTTCTGGTGTCGGAGGCTGCGGTGTCGGATCGTGTCGGTCTTGCTAGTAGTATCGCGTGGGCCGCGATCGTAAGCGGCGCCGAAGAACGAAGTCAACGATGAAACGTGTGCCTCACGAACGATCTGCTCGCTGCCGCCCCGACCGCATGGCGCTTGAGGTTTCTCGCACGCTCGCCGTCGTCGTGCTGGCACTCGCGACCGCCGCGCCCGTCCCGGCGAGCTGTCCGCCGGGGATCGAGGCGGGTACGGCGGCAGGGCAAGCACCCGACTGCCCGGGGGCGCAGCCCGGCGCCGCCGCGAGCGCGCCCGCCGCCGCCGACGAGGGCAAGCGCGAGCTCGTGCTCGCCAGGGCGTCGCTCGACCAGGGCGAGCGCGCGTCCGACGACGCCGGCCGCCGCACCGCCTACGAGACCGCCAAACGGCACGCGGACCGCGCGGTGAAGCTGATGCCGGACAGCGCCGACGCGCACTTCGTCCAGTTCGGCGCGGACGGGCGCATCGCCCAGCTCGGCGGCATCGCGCTGGCTGCCCTGCAGCTCGTCAAGTTGAACAATCAGCTCGACGAGGTCCTGCGCCTGGATCCGAACCACGCCAACGCGCTCGCCGCGCGCGGCGGCATGCTGATGAAGCTGCCGCGCCTGTTGGGCGGCAACACGACCAAGGGCGTCGAGTATCTCGAGCGCGCGGTCTCGCTCGACGACACCCCGGTCGGCAAGCGCCTCGAGCTGGCGGAGGCGTACCACATCGTCGGCCGCGACCAGGACGCCACCGCCGAGGCGCAGCGCGCGCTCGAGACGGCGCGCAAGCTCGACGAGCCCGAGCGCATCGCCACCTGCGAGCGCTTCATCACCGAGCTCGAGAAGACCTGTGACGGCTGTGCGGTCGCCACAATCGGGCGCTGAGCGAGGGAGGACTCTCATGGTGGAGAAGGTCATCGAGCTCACGGGAACGTCCGCCAACTCGATCGAGGAAGCAGTGTCGCTCGCCGTGTCGCGCGCGGCGGTGACGATCTCCGGGATCCGCGAAGCGGCGATCACCGACACCCGCGCGCTGGTCGAGAACGGGCGCGTGACGGGCTGGAAGGTCGCACTGCGGGTGACCTTCCAGATCAAGGACCGGCTGCACGAATGACGGGCGACGCCCCGCCCGGCGGCACGAACGCCGGCACACCGGGGAGCGCGCCCGCGGCGGACGGCAGCGGCGGCGGCGCCAAGACGCGACAGGTCGCGCCGGGGGTGATCGAGCTCTTCCTGCCGCTGCCGTCGAAGCCGACCATCATCAACGTCTATCTGATCGATTGCGGGGGCGGAGAATGGGCCCTGGTCGACACCGGCGTCGCGCTGCCGGCGAGCCGGGCCGCGTTCGCGGGCGCGCTCCAGGAGCTCGGCATCGAGCCCGCCGCCGTCACCCATCTGCTGGCGACGCACCATCACCCCGATCATTTCGGAGCCTCGCGCGCGTATCGAGCGGAGATCGGCGGTACCGTCTACCTGCACCCCGCCGAGCTCGAGCGCATCGCCTATACGCTCTCGGCGGGCTCCGAGGACATGCTCGTCCACTCGCGCCGGCACGGCCTGCCGATCCCGGCGGGGCACGCGGACGCGCCGAAGCCGATGCAGATCTGGGCCGGGACGTTTCAGCCCACGACCGACATCCAGCACCTGCTGCGCGACGGCGAGGTGCTCGAGCTCGGCCGACGGCGCTTGCAGGTGGTCTGGACGCCGGGCCACACCCCGGGGCACTGCTGCTTTCTCGATCTCGACGACCGCGTGCTGTTCGTCGGCGACCACCTGCTGCCGCGCATCACGCCGCACGTCGGCGTGTACGCGACGGGCCCCGAGAATCCGCTCGCCGATTTCATCGCCTCGCAGGAGAAGGTCGCCACGCTCGACGTCCGCCTGGTCTGCCCGGCGCACGGCGCCGTGTTCGAGGACCATCGCCACCGCGCAAGACAGCTCGTCGCGCATCACGAGGTCCGGGCGCGCGAGATGTGGGACGTTCTGCGCGCCGGTCCGGCGACGGCCTTCGCGGTGGCGCACAAGGCGTTCCGCTGGGTGTTCGAGAACGAGGTCGATCGCTTCCAGGCCGGGGCGGCCGTGATGGAGACCATCGCACATCTCGAGCTCCTGCGTGGGCGCGGCGCCGTGCGCCGCGAGGAGGTCGACGGCGTGCTGGAGTACCGTGCAGTCGGCGGAGCGGACGCCGGATGAGCTACCGGCGGACGTGAGCAGCAGGGGAGAGGAGGAACCCCACTGCCCACGTCCACCGATCGGAACGGCCCCGTCGCTTACGAGGTCGAAGCACGAGTACAACGGTCGGAGGGGGTGGCGTTAGCCCTTCCTGAACCGAGAGGCTCGTACTCACTCGTCATTGACGACCCGCCCGAAGATATATTCGCCTTCCGCGCGGTTTACTCAACCGCTCCTTTCACGCGAACCTCCAGAGCCTGGCCCGAAGGGTCGGTTTCCAGCTCCGCCGGCATGCCGACGACGACCGCCCCCAGCGAAACCGTGCGGCCCTCGCTGGTGATCGAGGTCGCATTCGTGATCAGACCCCGCCGGCCCGCGATTTCGACCACGTCGGTCGAGACCCAGGTCACCACCCCCGACACGGTCGTGACTTCGGCCGCCGGTGCGGCAGTGGAGGAGGCGCCGGTAGCCAGCAGCGCCAGGGCGAGAACTACGATGCAGCGCATCATACGGCTCTTCAAGTGATTCATCACTCCCCCACGCCCGCTACCAGCCCTGCCGCCAGGACACCGGAATCACGTTCGACGCGATCTGCGGCAGGTGGAGGGGCTGCAGCGCGATGCCGCCACCCTTGGTCACACCGAAGAACGCCTTGGTTTCGTTGTCGCCGAAGGTCACCTTGAGCGAGGTCGGGATGCTCTGGCCGATCGCCACGAAGCGGTCGGCGGCGATCAGGGCGCCGCCGCTACCCGAGCCGAAGCCACCGCCGGTGCCCTCGCCACCGCCCAGCCCGCCGCCGCTGGTGCCGGCGAGATCGGTCGTCGGCCCACCGACCAGCGGGTCGACCACGTAGACCCGCGCCGCACCGCCGGCCTCGCAGACCGCGATCGACGGCGTGAAGGTGGCAAAGGCGACGTTGAAGAAGACGGTCGGCGGTGCCAGTACCTTCTCGCCGTTGCTGCCGAGCACGATGACCCACCCGTGCCTGTCGTTGATGTCGTCGAGCAGGTCGTCGTATTGCTCGCTGCCCGGCTGGGTGACGTTGGTCGTCACGTTCTCCAGATCGCCCTCGACGAGGTTGTTGGTGCCGTCGTCGCGCACCGCGTAGAAGCGGTCGACGCGCGTCGTCGACATCGGGCTCGAGCGATCGCCGGTGCCGAAGTAGACCATCACCGAGCCGTTGTTGATGACGGCATCGGGTTGGTAGAAGATCCTCTGTTGACCGGGCGTGCTGAACAGCCTGGTCATGACGAAGTTGTCGCTGATCCGCCACAGGTTGCCGCCCATGTCGCCGATGTAGCCGCGGTCGAAGATGCCGTCGCCATTGACGTCGAACATCAGCGGATCGCTCGGGATGGCGTGCGTCTGGACACCCGTGCTCAGGATCAAGGCACCGGTCAGCAAGTTCACCATGAACACGGTGCGTCCCTTGGGCGTGGTCGGGTCGGCCGTCGTGACCGCCGGATCGTCGAAGTACTCGTCGTAGCCGCCGCCGAAGACCGCGACGTCCACCGGCGATCCGCCGTTCGCGAAGCGCGTCAGCGACGGCGTCGACCAGGATTGTCCCATCTCCGTGAAGCCGGACACGGTGTCGTTGATGCGCCACAGCAGGGTCGGCGCGGTCTTCGAGGTGATGTCGAGGCCATAGTACGCGCTGCCGCCGCGGCCGAGCCCGAACACCAGGATCTTCTGTGAGCCGCTGTTGAGCAGCTTCACCTTCGGCGACGCGTCGACGAAGAACGGGTGCGTCGCGGACTCGCCCGGCCGGAGCTTGTTCAGGTTGGGCAGCACGTCCGGCGGCACGAACGCCCATACCTCGTTGCCGGTCGTGTCGTCGAAGGCGTGCAGCATGCCGTCGTTGGCGCCGACGATGATCAGGGAGTTGGCGCCCGTACCGTCGTAGTTCACGATCAGCGGCACCGAGTGGATGATGTCACCGAGCACCCAGCTCCGTCCCTGGGTGATGTTGCCGTCGTTGTTGCGGTCGTACGAGTCGAAGCCGTACAGGTAGTCGATCAGCAGATCGCGCTCGGCGGCGGTCGCGTCCGCGCCGGTCAAGCCCAGCATCGCCGGCGTGATGGCGGAGTTGCTCTTGCTGAACGCCTGCGGTGCCGCGTTGAGGGCCAGGCCGCCGAGAGCGCCGGTCGCGGTGCCGGTGTAGGTGAAGATCTTGCGGCCGGCGAGGTCGCTGTTCTTCAGGACCGCGCCAACCCCGCCGGTGACGACCGAGCTTCCCGAAGCGCCGCCGGTGCTCGCATCCCAGTACGACTCGGCCAGGGGCTGGATGGTGCCATCCGCGAGCGTCGCCGCGGAGGCGCTGCCCGCCGTGCACGTGCTCACGTTCGCGTTGCAGATGGTGCCGTTGTTGCGGTCCAGCGTGTACTTCTTGATGTTGCCCGGCCAGTCCTGCTGGCCCTCGCGCGGCGCGAACAGGGCGACGTAGAGCCGATCACCCGACTCGGTGCGGTTGGTCTGGCTGACTGGAACCACTGGAGCGACGAACGACTGGGCGTCGTTCTTGATCAGGTTGAGAGCCTCACGCAGCGCGTCGTCCAGCTCGTCCGGCTCCGAGGCCGAGAGACACTCGCCGCCGCCGTACTTCTTGGCCGCGCGATACAGCAGCGAGCCGCCGCCCGCGCTGGTGTCACCCGCGGCCGGGGGCTGACAGTAGTCGAAGCCGAACGATACCGCGTAGAGCGCGACCGGCTGGTTCAGGGAGTTGCCGAGCGGGAACAGGCCACGAACCTTGAGCATCGCGTCGTCGAGGTAGTCCGAGCCACAGTTGAACATCTGGCCGGTCGTCGCGAGGTAGTTCGGGCTCGCCGGATCCTCCTTGCCGTCGGCGTTCAGGTCACCCGGGGTGCCGACGAAGGTCTTGACCCGGTTGAAGGTGCACGACGACTGCGGCGTGGTGTTGAAGTCGGCCTCGACCTCCGGGATGCCGTCGGTCACCATGAGCATGTAGTTGCGCTGGCAGGTGTACTGCACCGGTGAGGTCGTCCAGCCGGACTTGGTCACCTGGCCGTTGAAGTACTTCCAGCCGTCGATCAGGCGATGCACGGTCGGCGTGCCGCCGTTCGCAGCCAGACCACCGATGATCGAGGTCAGCGACGCACGGCTCGCGCTCGTGCTGTCCTGGATCGGGAACACGAAGACGTTGTTGTTGACGTGCCAGGTCGTGATCGCGCTCGAGCTCGAGTAGTTCATCGAGCCGTAGCTGATCCCGGCCGGGTCGAAGACGGTCATGCCGAAGCGGACGTCGTCGTTCTCCGGATCGTTGATCAGCGAGGTCACCACACCCTGCGCGACCGACATCTTGTTCTGCACCGCGCAGCTGTTGCCGAAGCCCGGACAATCCGCGCCGGTCGTACAGGAGTCGAAGGGCTCGAGCTCGCAGTTCTTGGGCGGATTGGTTTCGAAGTTCAGCCGGTTGCCGCGCTTGCGGCGCGACTCGCGGTCGTCGGTGTCGTCGCCGGAGGGCGGTGGGATGGCGTCGACGAACGTGCCGGCACAGGTGCTGTTGTCGACCACCCAGCCGGTCTGGACGTTCTTGCAGGTACAGTTCGAGTTGACGTCACCGCCGCTGACACCACTCTTGTTCTTGCACCGGGTAAAGATTGTCCCGGGGGTGTACGAGCCGGTGTAGATCGTGTTCGGGTAGGTGTTGTAGGCCTGCAACCCCATGCTGCCGGAGTTGTCGAACACGATCAGCACGTTCGGATCGACCTGCGTGCCGGTGAAGATGTCGGTGTCGAGAGCAGCCGAAGGTGCTGCACCCGCGAGCAGAAGCCCGACCCCGACGACCAGCGCCGCCACGGCGCGGCGCCCGATCCCGATCGCTCGATGCATCACGTCCGACTCCACATCATGTCGCCCCCCGCACAGAAGCGCGCGCATCACGACCCGCAATCCGCGCACGGCCCCGGCTTCGCCGCCTGCATCTGCACCGCGCTCTTGGGATCGATGCCGTTGTTGGTCGGGCTCTTCACCCCGTCGACCGCGAAGAAGAACATCTTGCCGAGACCTTCGTTCTGACCGAACTGCCCGGGACGCACCTTCCCGTCGGTGGTCCGGATGAGCAGGTTGCCGGGCAACGAGCGGTACAGGGAAAACTTGACGTAGGCCTTGCTCGGCATGTTGGTGGAACCCGACGCGAGGTCCTTCTCGTAGGTGTTGTTGTCCGGCACGAACACGGCAGGGTCGCCGAGCGCGTGATAGGCGGCGCCGTCGGCCATGTAGAACGCGTTCGCGAGCTGCGCAGACAGCATGCCGGTCACGGTCGACATCTGGCCGCTGCGCGCGACCGTCAGCGACAGGGCCGCCAGCGCGACGACGATGCCGAGGGCGACCACCATCACCACGCCGCGTTCGTTCCGGATCGTCTTCATGGTTTCAGCTCAGGGAGAAGCGGAACGCGAGGTTCCGCATGTTGGCTTCGGTCGAGACGCTCGACTTCGCGGTCTGGCTGCCGGGCATGGCCGACGGCTGCGCCGCTTCGAAGTCGATGATCACCGAGCGCACGCTCTCGCCCGGAGCGGGCGTGATCGCGCCGTCCTCGCCGACGTACTGGATCTGGAACGTGGGCACGTTCTCGGCCACGACCTGGCCGTTGCGGCGCAGAAACGACGTGCCGCCCTCGGGTGCGTAGGTGTAGGTCACGACCTCGAGCTGGGTGACGAACGGGCCGAGCGGATAGGCATTCTGCAGCTGGCCGCTGAGCCCGATCTGGATCAGACCGGCGCTGCCACCGACGCTGGCGATGGTGAACACCTCGGCGCTGAGCCCGCTGTCGACCAGCACCAGATTGCCCGCCTCGAAGGTGCCCATCGCAGGCGGGTTCACGCTGAGCGTCGTCTGCCCCGCGGCGGCCGAGCCCGCGAGCGTGGTGGTCACGTTGTCGAACGCACCCCGCAAGGTGAGCGTCGTGGTCGCGCCGTCGACGTCGACATCGAGGGGCGGGAAGGTCTCGGCGTCGTCCGGCGAGACGCCGAGCATGCCGAAGCCCGCCATGCGCAGATCCTGCAGCAGCAGCTCGCCGGCACCGCGGCTGGTGAGCTGGGCGTCGGCCATGCCGCTCTGATAGGCCGCGCTGCGCCCCTGCACGCGGACCGCGGCGAACACCGAGCCCATGACGAACAGGCCGATCCCCGCGCCGACCAGGAGCTCCATGATCGTCATGCCGGACTCGTCGTGCAGGCGCCCGCGGCGCTCGTGATGCAGGCTGCAGCCCGGGCGATCACCCCCGGCGCCCGCGCGACGACGACCAAGACGGAAGATCGAAATCGATGCTCTCATGATGCTGGGTTGGTGACCTGGCTGACGATCGTCGACAGCGTCAGGCCCTGTTGTCCGAAGCGGTCCGTCCAGCTCGTCGTCACCGTGACCTTGCGACCCATCGTCACGTTGGTGACCACCTGCGCGCACGTGAAGGTGACGCCCTGAACGGTCGTCGTACACGGGCCCGCCACGATCAGGTCGATCGGCGTGCGGCGCGCCAGCTCGAGCTGCTGGTCGGCGACGAAGCGCGCCAGACCCTGGTTCTGGCCGAGCGACTGGGCGCGGCTCGAGATCGCGTGCACGCCGGCCAGCCCGAGAAAGGCGAGGCCCATGATCGTGATCGCGACCATGGTCTCGACGATGGTGAAGCCGCGCTGATCGCGCGCTCGCGCGGTCGCGCGCGGGAAGCTGCGGATGGTGCTCATTTCCAGCCTCCACCGACGCGGTGGCAGACCCGTGCCCGCCCCGCACCGGTCACCGAGACCACGTAGGCATTGGCGCCGTCCTGCGAGCCGACGAAGTACGACGTCGCTCCGTTGGGCAGGCCGCGTGTGTTGAAGACCAGCGCGCTCACCGGCGTCGCGGTCGAGGCCGCACCGCCGAAGCAGTCGGTGGTGGTGCCGTTCTGCGCGAACACGACGTCGGGCATCTTGGCGCCCAGGGTCACGGTGCGGACGGCGGGATCGCTGCCGGGCACGATCGCCGGCGGATTCAGCGCGCGCTGCACCTTGTAGTTGACGCCCGAGCCGCCGGTGAGGCTGATGTAGTAGGGAACGCCCGTACGCTGGCTCATGACGCGTGCGTACTGCACGTCGTTGAGCAGCTCGCCCGCCGCCGAGCTGGTCTGCATCTGCGTCCTGATGGCCGAGAAGCGTGGGATCGCGATGGCAGACAGGATTGCGATCAAGCTGGTCACCACCATGGTCTCCATGAGCGTCCAGCCGCGCTGATCCGTGAGCCGACCACGCAGCCGCCGCCCGGCGAGCCGCACGCGCAGCGCACGGCGTCCGCTCCCACCACCTTCGTTTCCCGGTCGAGCTACGAGATCCACAGGCACCCTCCCGCAGGAAGGCAATTGCAAGCGATGTTCCCACGAGCGCTCCGCGGCGTTGCGGCCAACCCCTTGTCCGCGCATGAGTTTCGACTAACGTCCCGTGGACGCGGTGGGCTCCGGGCGGCAAAATCATGACGATGTGCGCCATTCGTCACGCTCGCGGTGCGCACCTGCTGCGCGATGAGAACATGCGAACGCGAGGTACGGAGAAGCTCGGCTGGCGGGCCCGAGCGGGTTTGATTTGCGCCGGCGTGCTGCTCGGCGCGCTGGCGGGCGAGAGCGTCGCACGCCTGATCGGCTTCGAGTTCCGTCCCCACATGCGCAATCGCGTGTACTTTGCGCAGCCGGACCGGCTCCTGGGCTGGCGCAATCGCCCTGGTCTCGCGGGCCCCTACGGGGGCGACGAGTTCTTGACGTGGGTCACGATCAACCCCGCCGGGCAGCGCGGACCGTCGCACCCCTACCGGCGCAACCCCGGCAAGCGCCGCGTCGCCGTGCTGGGCGACTCGCAGACCTGGGGCGACGGCGTTGCCGACGACGAGACCTTCGTCGCGCTGCTCGACCGTGCGGACACCGAGGTGCTGAGCTTCGCCACGCCCGGCTGGGGGACGGATCAGCAGCTGCTCGCGCTCGACAACGACGCCGCGCGCTACGCCCCGGACGTGGTCGTGCTCGCGCTGTTCATCGGCAACGACCTGTCCGACAATCTGAACCGCGGCACGTTCCAGTACCCGAAGCCGTACTTCACCATCGACACCGGCGATCGTCTCGTGCTGCACGGCGTACCGGTGCCGTACTCGAGCGCGCTGCACGGCCTGATCGAGGTCTACCGCGGCCTGATGCGGCACTCGGCGCTGCTCAACGCGATCGCCGAAACCACGCGCAAGGACTGGTCGGCGCGAACGGAGGCGCGCGAGGCCGAGCCGAGCGTCGCGCTCTACAACTCGCTCTACGTGGCCGAGCCGACGGCGGAGGACCAGCGCCGCTTCGCCATGACGAGCCGGCTGCTGCTCGAATTCGTGCGCCACGCGCGCGCGATCGGTGCCGAACCGGTGGTGCTGATCATCCCCGAGCTGTGGCAGGTCGAGGTGTTCAACGACGCCGGCCGGCGCGCCGCCCTGAAGCAGATCGGCGCGCAGTTCCGCCGCCCGCAGCGCATGTTCCGTGAGCTGCTCGAAGGCGAAGGAGTCGACGTCGTCGACGCCTTACCGGCACTCGCCCGCGCGACGCGGCGGAGCCGCGCCACCGGCGGCACGCACACCTACTATCCGGAGTGGCGCCACCTGAACGCGCACGGGCACGCGGCGATCGCGCGCCTGCTCGCGTCGCGGCTCGGCGTCAGGCGTCGTCCAGTGCCAGCAGGGTCGGCCGCCGCGGCAGACGCGCCGCCGCATCCGCCTCGACCAGGGCCGGCGGATCGAAGCGCAGCGCGCAGCCCGTCGCGAAGCTGACCTCGTCGGCCCAGACCATGCCGGCGATGCGGCAGCTCGACGCCGCGATGCGCAGCTCGCCAGCCACGAAGAGCACACCGCTCCAGTCGACGTCGCCGGTGAGCTCGAGCGCGCCCGGCACGAAGAGCGCACCGTGGCCGACGAGCCCTGGCGCCGTTCCGGGAGTGACCAGCAACCCCACCGGGGCTGCTGGCGTGCCCTGGCTCGCCGCGAGCACGCTCGCCGGCTGCTCGGCGAGACCGGTCGCGAGCGCGAAAGCGGCAAGGTCGAACGGGCGCGCGCGCGCCTGCGGCGTGCCGCCGCGCAAGGTCGCGCCGGCCGACGCGAAGGTCGCCCGCGCCAGCTCGGCAGCCTCTTCGGTGCCGGCGGCGACGATCGCTTGCCGCCCGCCGGCAGGCGTCGCGGCGTCGATCTCGATACCGCCGGCCTCGGGCGCGAGTCCATCCAGGGCCGGTGCGATCGTCACCCGACCCGAGCCGACGACGAGCGCAGCGGGTGCATAGGGCAGCAGGTCGCGGCCGATCGTGGCCTCGACCGTACGACGGGCGCCGCGCACCGCGGTCGCGCTCGATCTGAGCTGGACGCGCTCGGCGGCGCCGGCGTGCACCGTGACCGCGTAGCCGAACGGCGGTCCGGGGAAGGCGACGAAGCCGCCGCCCGCCAGTGGCAGCGGCCCGGGCTGATCCGGATCGACGAGCCCGCCGCTGCCGGCGAGCAGGGCCGCGAAGTCGGTGCCCGGCGCGATCAGCGACAGCGCGTGCCACACGCCGACCTCCGCCGTGTAGCGCGCCTGCAGGAAGGCCCGCGCGCTGCCCGCGACCCAGAGCTCGCTGCGCGTCAGCCACAGCGTCGCCGCGGTGACGGCGGCCAGCAGCGCGAGGATCAGGATGCTCCCGAGCAGAGCGATGCCCCGCTCACGCGAAGCGTCCCGCCCGGTCCCTACGACGGATCGGTTGGTTTCCATCTAGCGCTCCTCGAGGCGCGTGCGCAGCGCCGCACCGGTGCGCAGTGCTGCGCGTGCCTCCACCGCGCCGGCACGCTCGGTCACGTCGAGCTCGAGCGCGACGCGGCGGACGCGCTCGCGATCCGCGGCCGCGAGCGCGCCGCCGCCGGACGTGATCTCGGCACCGGCGGCGTCGAAGTAGCGCAGCCGAAGACCGCCCGGCCGGACCGACGACGCGATGCTGACCGATTGGTTGCCGAGCCAGCGCACGAAGCGTCCACCCGAGCTCGACGACCAGGCGAGCGTGACGCGCTCGGCCGAATCCGCGTCGACGGCACCACTGCCGTCACGGTCGGCGCCGAGCACGAGCCGATCGCCGGTGGCCGTGGCGAGCGCCGCGACGCCGCTGCGCTGCGGATCGCCACCAGCGGTCTGCACATCGCGCGCCGCCACCGCGAGCGCCCACGACGCCCCACCGACGCTGGCGAGCCGCGCCTGCAGCAGACGCGCCACGCCGACGTGGACGCGCAGCAGCTCGATCCCGGCCGCGGCCACCAGCGCACCCAGCACGCAGCCGAGCAGCAGCTCGAGCAGCGTGAAGCCGTCCTGCCCCGACCCTGGCGCCCTCACGGGACGCTCCGTCCGGGTGCAGCGGTCATCAAGGTGAGCAGGGTCAACGCAGGAGCGTCCCAGCGCGCGGTCACCTCGAGGCGGGTGAGCCCGTACGCGGGATCGTCGTCACGCACCCGCCAGATGCGCGTCACCACGACACCGTCGAGGCTGGTCTCGTCGTTGCCCGCACGGCGCGCCACCGGCGGCGTCGCGACCAGCTCCTCGATCTTCTCGCTGGCGACCGCGAGCCCTACCGCCTCCGCGTGCGCCGCCCGCTCGAGCTGCAGCATCGCCAGCGCGGCGACGCTCGCCACGATTCCGGCCGAGGCCAGCAGCCCGAGCGCGACCAGCGCCTCGATCAACGTACAGCCAGCCTCGTCCCCTGCTCTCTTCGTCCTAGTCAAGGGTCACCCTCCCCCGTTGATTGACGATCACACGGCGGCGCGCGTCGCCGGCGCCGAGCGTGAAGGTCGCGTTGTCGGCCAGCCCGGACGGGAAGAAGCGCACGTCGCCGCCCGAGGTCGCGCCGGCGAAGAACGCCGCACCGGCGAGGCGCTCGGCACCACCGCCGACACCCTGCGGTGCGAGGACGAAGCTGCGCAGGTCCGCGACCCGGATCTCCCAGATCCGGCCCTCGGTCAGCGCGCCGACCCTGCCGCGCGCCAGCGCTGCGGCGAAGCGCAGCGCCGCCGAGCGCAGCTCCACCGTCTCGAGGTAGCCCGCGACGCTCGGCCAGGCCGCCCCGAGCAGCACGCCCGCGACCGCAAGAACCACCACCATCTCGACGAGGCTCGCGCCACGGCTCGTGCCGTCGCGGGACGAACGCTCGCCACCGTTCGTATGCTCACTCATGCTCGCTCCGAGACCGCGCGGCACCGGGTGCCACGGCTACGGACCGAGGGTGAAGGGGAACGCGTCTCTAGCGCAGCCGAGCGCGCCGGCTCAAGAGCACCGGCGTCAGAAGAGCGTGGAGATGTACCAGCGAACGATACTGTCGCCCCACAGCAGCGCGACCAGCGCGCCGAGCGACAGGAAGGGACCGAACGGGATCGCGAGCTTGCTGTCGGCACCGCGGGCGATCATCCAGCCCACGCCGACGATCGAGCCGATGAACGACGCCAGCAGCAGCGACAGCAGCACGCCCTGCCAGCCGAGGAAGGCGCCGATCATCGCCAGCAGCTTGATGTCGCCGCCGCCCATGCCCTCGCGGCCGGTCGCCAGCTCGTAGCCCCAGGCGACGAGCCACAGGATGCCGCCGCCGACCAGCGTGCCGATCGCCCACGACTGCACCGCCGCCCAGCGCATCTCCGCCGGCGCGACCAGCGCGTACAGCAGGCCGACCGCGATGCCCGGCAAGGTGATCTTGTCCAGGATGAGACGGTGATCGAGGTCGATGTAGGTGACCACCAGCAGGCTGCAGGCGAAGTAGAACGCGAACGCGAGCTCGATCGACCAGCCGATCTGCAGCGACAGACCGAGCAGGAGCACGCCGGTCAGCGCCTCGACGATCGGGTAGCGCACCGAGAACGGCGCCTGGCAGCCGCGACAGCGGCCGCGCAGCAAGAGCCAGCTCAGCACCGGCAGGTTGTCGTACCAGGGGATGATGCGCTCGCAGCTCGTGCAGTGCGAGCGCGGCGCCACCACCGACTCGCCGCGCGGCAGGCGATAGATGGCGACGTTGAGAAAGCTGCCCGTTGCCGCGCCGAGGGCGAGCGCCATGGTGTCCAGCATCAGTTGGTTCCCTTCCACGTTGCCGCCGCTCGCTCCCGATCCGCGATACTACGAACGGGCGGGCGGGTCACGGCGCGCCTGCGTTGCGTCCGGCTCACCTCGTCGGGCCTCACGACGACACCCCGCTGTGCGACGGCCCGCTCGCCCGCGTAGACTCGAGCTCGCGATCGAGGTCGCGGCTCAGCTTGCGGAGGTCGGCGCGCGACGGGTCGATCGCCATGAGCTGATCGCGCATGACCGTGGCCTGCGTGAGGTTGCCGCGGCGAATCGTCGCGGCGAGGATCCCCACCCGTGCATCGAGGTCGAGGTTGTCTATGTTGAGCGCGCGCACGAAGAGCCTGCCCGCGTCATCGACGCGGCCTGCCCCGAGCTCGAGCACGCCGAGGGTGTTCAGGCTCGGCGCGTGCTTCGGGTCGATGTGGAGAGCCCGGTCGAGCCAGGCACGGGCCGCCACCTGATCGCCCTCGCGCATCTCGACCATGGCGATGCCGTGCGCCGCCGCCATGTGCGCGGGGTAGATCCGCAGCGCCTGGAGGAAGTGCCGCCGCGCCTCCTCGTTCGCGCCGCGCTCGAGCAGGTCGAGGCCGACGCCGTTGTGCACCCAGGCGCTCCCGGGCGAGTTGCGCAGTTCGTACGCAAAGAGAGTGCGGTTGTCGTGCCACACCTCGCCGTAGGAGAGCGTTAAAGCGGAAAAGGTGACCACCACCCCGGCAATCGCGACCCGGCGGAGCAGCGGGTCGGCGATCCGTGCGAGGAGGAAGGCGAGCAGTGCGCACAGCGCGATGCTCGGCAGATAGGCCAAACGGTCGGCGAACAGCACGCCGATCGGGAACAGCACGTTCGAGGTCACCGCGAAGCTCGCAAGGAACCAGCCGCCAAAGAATAAGCACTCCTGCGACCGACGGAGCAGACCCAGCAGCGTCACTGCCACCGCGGCGCTGGCCAGCGCCATGTAGAGCAGCGAGTCCGGCGACGTCAGGTCTTCCGTGACTCCCGTCGTACCCAAGCTGTAATCCGCACTCAGTCCACGCGGGATCAGCAGGATCGCGACGTAGCGTCCGAGGAGCGCGAAGGCGTGCGTGATGCGATCGAGCGGCGGCACCGCGACCAGCCAGTTGTCGATCGGCGCTATCGGCGCGCCGACGTACACCTGGGAGATGACCCGGCTCCGTGCCGCGAGATAGGCCGCCGTGCCGAGCGCGATCGCGAGCACGCCCGGCCACGCCTCGTACGGCAGGCGCCGCCAGCGCGCCTCCGGGTCCGCGTGTTTGCGCGCCAGCAGCACCACCGGCAGCAGGAGGAAGAAGGCGAGCGTGTGCTCCTTCGCGAGCAACGCGGCGAAGAAGAGCAGCGCGCCGAGCGCCACGCGCGCCGCCGTGGCGGCGCGGCTGCGAAGCTGAGCGTTCGCAGCCGGCAGGACCACCAGCAGTCCAGACAGGCCGAAAAGCCCGACCAGCATCTCGGTCCGGTTGGCAACGCTCGCGACCACCTCGACGTGCACCGGGTGGACTGCGAACAGCAGAGCCGCGAGCGCCGCCACCCCGACGTCGAGGACTCTTCGCACGCAGAAGAACACAAGCACCGCTACGGCGGCGTGCAGCAGGATGCTGGTCAGGTGGTACAACCATGGGTGAAGGCCGACGACGGCGTGCGTCAGCGCGTACGTTGCGATCGGCAGCGGGCGGTAGACGTAGCCGGGCCACGTCGCGCGGCTGAAGATGTCCGGGAGGTCGGCGAGGTTGCGAATGTAGACGTTGCGCTCCACCTGCACCCGGTCGTCGAGCGGGAACCCGCCGTTGAGGGTGCCGAGGTTGACCAGCACGGCCGCGAGCACGATCCCCGCGGGTACCAGCCCAGGGTAGCGATGAGAGGTTTCGCGCATGCCCATGCTACCGCCGCGACGCCGCCACTGGCCGATCCGGCGCGTTCGCGCGGCGCAGCTCGAGCACGCCGCCGCCGTCCACCACCAGGTCGATCGCGGCGCGCGCGACGAACCAGACCAGCACCGCGAGCAGCGCACCCGCGTAGCCGTCGACCGCGTAGTGCCAGCCGAGGGCGAGCGAGCCGACGAACGTCACCGCGGTGAGGATCCAGAGCGGGATCGAGACCAGCCGCCAGCCCCACGTGGCGACCGCGAACAGGGTCAGCACGCCGACGTGCAGGCTCGGCAGCGCCGCGACGCCCTGGTACAGCTTGACGGTGTAGAAGCTCGGGTCGGTGCGGAAGCGCACGTAGTCGCGCATCAGCACCTCCTGCAGGTACTGCGCGTACGGCGCCTGGTCGAGCCACGCGAAGCGACCGCCGCGGTAGTAGACCGGCCCGAGCGACGGCCACACGACGTACATCAGACCGCCCAGCATCCACAGCAGGCAGTAGGCGAAGAAGAAGCGCCCGCGCAGCGGCCGCAGCGGCTTCGCGACCAGGAAGAGCAGCGGCACCGCGACCTGCGCCGGGTAGTAGAGCAGGTAGGCGCTGTCGAGCCACGGCAGCAGGCCGTACTCGGCCGCCAGCTCGGTCGCGACCACGGCCGGGTCGATACCGAAGTGCAGCCAGTTGTCGAGCCGCCAGAGCGGTGAGTCGTACAGCATCTCGTTGACGGCCGGGATGAACTGCTTGAGATTGACGAACATCATGATCGTGGCGTTGACGACGATCGTCGCCACGGCGAACTCGAGGAAGAAGGCCGGCGACAGCACGAAGCGCCGGCAGCGCAGCCACAGCTCGCGCGGCTGCCCGACGCTCGCCAGCAGGCAGCCGAGCATGAGCGGCCCGTAGACCACGAGAAAGATCCAGCGCGCCTGATGGTAGAGATGCACCGTCGGCCAGTGGATCGGCAGCCCGATCCTAATCGACACCGCGTAGCCGAGCGCGACGTAGGCGGTGACCAGCGCGACGCAGCGCGCCGGCCATCCGGTCAGGAGGCGCTCGAAGGCGGCCATTCCGGCTGCGCCGTCCGCACGACGGCGCAGCCCGGCAACCCCGAGTTCAACCGTTCCGCGATCGGACGAGAGCTCCGGTCTCATTCCCCACCTCCACCACGAAGCCGTTGGCGACCAGCTTCGTCATCGCCTCGCGCGCATGCTCGGTCGTGGGCGCTTCGGGAATCACGAGAACGCACGTCGGCGTCGCGCAGCCCCGGCCCTCCGCCCAGTCCTCGGTCGCGCAAAGCTCCCCTCGTTTGAGCTTGTCGGGCGCCCGCCAGGCGGCGAGCGGCAGATACGCCAGCGGAACCACGGCGGGACCGTCGCAGCTCGCGGCGTGCGCGATCGCCTCGACGGCCTGGTCGGCGAGCGCTGCATGCACCTCGAACGGCCGCAGCATGATGCGCTCGCGCCAGCGCTGATCGTCCATGCGGTCCGCGAGCAGGGCCGCCAGCAGAGCCACGGCGAATCCGGCGCGCAGCGGCCGCGCGGCCGGCAGGCGCTGCGCGAGCCAGACCACGGCGTAGCCCGCGAACACCGACAGCACGACGGCGAGCGGCCAGAAGAACCGCGTGAACACGATCATCGGCTGCATCAGCGCGAGCCCCAGGTACGCACCACCGAGCAGCAGCGGTACCAGCAGCAGCGGACGCCCGCGGTCGGCGCGGCCGGCCGGCGGGCGCACCGCGTAGAGCAGCACGCCGAGCACGACCAGCGGCCAGGTGCGCGCGAACAAGGTTCCCCCGAACCATTCACGCACGATCAGCGACAGCGTCTCTCCGAAGCCCAGCACGCGCGCCTCGGCGACGCGCACGAACAGCTCGTGCTGATCCGGTAGCGAGGGCGCGATCAGCACCGACAGCGCCGAGCGTCCTTCGAGTGCAGCGTCCAGGCAAGCTGCGGCCGGCAGTGCGAGCAGTGGCAACGCGGTCGCGAGCACGCGCCGCAGCGGCGTGGCACCAGGTACGAACGGCAGCACCAGCGCGCACGCGATCGCCGGTGGCTTGCCGAGCGCGGCCAGCAGGATCATCACGGCGGCCGCGAGCACCGCGCGGCGCTGCAACGCGTAGACCGCGCCGAGCAGGGCCACGCCGACCGTCAGGTCGACGCTCGAGCGCAGCGTCAGGACACCGCGCATCGGATCGACGACGTAGAGCAGGGTCGCGACCAGCGCCACGGCGGTTCCGAAGCTGCGCCGCGCGACCGCGTAGAGCAGCGCGCCGCCCGCCGCGGCCACGGTGACGCTGACCAGCAACGCGAGACGCGGGCTGGCGAGCGGTCCGAACAGCAGCATCGGCAGCAGCTTCGGCACCGTGTAGCCGAAGGCGACCGGGCTGCCCGCGCGCAGATCGCGGTAGTAGGCCAGGTAGGACAGCAGATCGGCGTCGAGGTAGGCGGCGGGATACAGGGTCGCGAGCCAAACGCTCTGCACGACGACGGCGAGCGCAGCGAGGGCGGGGCCGACGAGCGGTGAGCCTGTCGTGGCGTCGACCGTCCGCATCACGGGAAGACCGTCTCGTGGCGCGGGAAGTCCGTCCGATCGCCGAGCGAGGCGAGCCGCAGCAGGGTCTCGTCGTTCGCCGGCCCGCGTCGCACGAAGACCAGCGCTGCGGGATCGGAGTAGACGTATGCGAAGTCCGGGTGCGCGAACAGGCGTGGATGGATGTTCCGCCAGCGCTGCACGACGACCACGTCGGTGGGATAGGCCTCGAGGAGCCGCTCCCAGCCCGGCGTGCCGTGCATGAACGCGAAGTAGTCGTCGATGACCTGCGGCGGATAGACCGCCTCGAAGCGTCCGTCGATGAACACCCGCGACTCGGGCGCGAGCTTCGAGATCGTGTAGGCGCCCCACTCCAGCGGCATCGCGATGTTGCCGGATATCCCGTTCGACCGCAGGAAACCGATCGCGTCGAGCGGATAGTCGAGACGCCCGTAGCGGATCGCCAAGCCGTCGCGCAGGATTTGCGTGGCAAAGCCTCCCGCCTGGACCAACGCTAGTACCGCCACGCCACAAGCGGCGGCGAGGAAAGCCGGCCCACGAGGTACGAGGATCGGCCAGCGTTCCACCGCACTGCGTCGCGCCTGGTCGGCCACAACGATGAGGAGCGACGCAGCGGCGATGCCGAACAGCACCGTGTGCCGCTGGTGCCGGAACCCAGCCAACGCAGCAATAGCGAGAAACGGAACCACCCACGCGAGCACTGCCGCACTGGCGGCGGTCTCGCTCCGGCGAGCCCATCGCATCGCGAGCGCCGTCGCCAGTGAAGCGCAGACCAGCTTGAACGGAAGATAATGAGCCGAGACGAGCGCAACCGGGCGCCACTCGCTGATCTCGCCGTGTAGGTCGAGGGTGGCCGCGAGGTAGACGTACAGATCGGAACCGTAGGGATTCACCAACGGCGCCGCGGCAGCGAGAATGCAGGTGATGGCGAGCGCCACCACCTGCCGAGGCGCTATCGCCGCCGCCCGCCCCCGCCACAACCGGATGCCTGCGCCGCCGAACGTCGCCGTGCCGTAGATCCCGACCAAACCCAGGCCGACGAGAAAACCGCCATGCAGGTTGGCCCATACGCACAGCAGCAGCGGCAGCAGCGCGATCTCCAGCGGCAGCGTGACTGCGCCCTCACGAAGGCGCCGGTCCCCACGCAGCAGCAGGGCGATCTCGACCGCGAGAAACAGCATCGTGAAGAGCTGCGGCCGGAACGTTGCACCAGGCGCGATCACCGCGAGCATGGCGATCAACACTGCGGCGACCAACAATGGGTGCGTGCGCTCGCCGGGCGCGAGGCTATCGCGGAGTGATCGGCTCGCGTCGAACATTGCGAGAAGCATAACCGCGCAGACGCCCAGCTTAAGCGCGATCAGCGCTGCCGATCCGCCGAGCGCGTACAGCGACGCGAACACCAGGTCTGACAGCCACTCGTGGTCGAAGAAGGGCGAGCCGACCGCCGTGTACGAGAACAGATCCTCGCGCGGCAGGCCATGCCCTGCGAGGATCATCTCGCCGTAGCGCAGGTGCCCCCACAGGTCGGGATCGGCGACGTTGCCACCGAAGAAGTGCAGCGCCGCCGCGAACACCAGGAGCAGCGCGAGCCAGGAGATGCTGGCTCGTCGGTAAGGCATCTCGGAAACCTGAGTCATCGAGTCCGTGCCCCGTCGGATTGGCATGAGAAAGGCGCCGCCTCTGTAAGAGGCGGCGCCCATCGCAATTTGGAAGTCAGATCACGGCGCGTTCTGCAGACCGCCGTTCGCCGAATCCCAGTTGAAGGTCTTGTCTCCAGCGGCGTGGCTCGCATTGGCAGTGAACGAAACGCTGCCCGGAGCAACGGTAATGCTCACGCCGGGCGACTTCTTGAAGCCGGTCAGAGTGAGCGGATCGTTGGCGTAGACAGCGTTCGCGGCGAAGTAGGCTTCCTCGGCCGTGGCCAGGTTGCGCAGGTCGGACGAAGCGCGGGCGTTGAAGCCCTGCTTGCGGTACTCCGAGAACTGCGGAATGGCGATGGCCGCCAGGATGCCGATGATCGCGACGACCACCAGAAGCTCGATCAACGTGAACCCTTTCTCGTTCCTCATCATCATCACTTACCTCCCGATTTCGGCGCGTTTCGCCTTGCGGCACTGCGCTGCCCAAAGACTTTCGCCGTCACCAGCGCGGCACGGCTGCTGGGATTCTGATGGGAGCAAGCGAGGTGCCACCGCTCTGAATCGCCGCGTCCGACGGACACCCCGCGCCGAATCTCGATTTTCTCCCGCGACGACCGCAGCCGTGTTGCGGCGACGTCACCGCGGGCGATGCTCCGGTGGCGCTCGCGTCCGCCTGGTGACGCAGGACGGCCGTCACGGGTGTAACGGTGCCGTCGTACGGCACGGCGAGCGGCGCCTGGAGCGCAGCGAACGCGTGGCGTTCGACGTCCAGCGCGGCCGGACACGGGCCCTCATCTGGCACGGCGCACAGCCGTGGCGTCGGAAACACGATGAGGGGACGCGCCGGAAGCGGCGCGCCCGCGCTTCAGTGGCCTGATTCGCGCTGCAGCTGCACGGTCGCGATCCGCGGCAACATCTCGTCGCCGTACGAATCGAGCCCGTACTTCTGCAGGCGGTGGCGGAAGGACCGGTAGTTGATGCCGAGCAGCGTCGCGGCCTTCTTCTTCACGCCGGCCGCGCGCGCCAGCGCCGCGAGCAGCATCTCCTTCTCGCGCCGCGCCAGCTGATCGTCGAGGTTCGCGCCCTCGCCTTCGTCGATCGGCAGCAGCACCGCCGACTCGAGCTCGCGCAGCGCACCGCTCTCCACATAGGGAGGCGCCGAGGCCGCCGCACTCTCGTCGTCGTCATCGTGGTCGAGCACGCGGTCGGCAGCCGCGTTGCCCCAGCTCTCGCGCGCCGGCGCCGCCAGCGCGCGAGCTGCCGGGCGCGGCCCTGCGGCGTCGCGCACGGAGTCCGGCAGGTCGATCTCGCGGATGGCCTCGCCGTCGGCCAGGGTGGCGGCATGCTCGATCACGTTCTCGAGCTCGCGCACGTTGCCGGGATACCGGTAGCGCAGCAGTAGCTGCATCGCGCGCCCCGCCACCCGCGTCACCGACTTCGCGTGACGCTCGGCGGCCTTGCGCACGAAGTGCTCGATCAGGCGATCGAGATCACCCTCGCGCTCGCGCAGCGGCGGCATGTGGATCGCGATCACCGCGAGGCGATAGTAGAGGTCTTCGCGGAACTGCCCCGCCTTCACCAGATCCTCGAGCACGCGGTTGGTCGCCGCGACCACGCGCACGTCGACCGCGATCGGCGCGTTGCCGCCCACGGGCAGGACCATGCGGTCCTGCAGGACGCGCAGCAGGCGCACCTGCAGCTGCGGCGGCAGCTCGCCGATCTCGTCGAGGAAGATCGTGCCGCCGTGCGCGCGCCGGAACAGACCCGGACGATCGGCGACCGCGCCGGTGAACGAGCCGCGCACGTGGCCGAACAGCTCGCTCTCGATCAGGTTCTCGGGAATGGCACCGCAGTTCACGATCACGAAGGGAGCGTTCGCGCGGGCGCTGCGCCGGTGTACGGCGCGCGCGACCAGCTCCTTGCCGGTACCGCTCTCGCCGGTCACGAGCACCGTCGCGTCCGCGTGCGCGACCTTGTCGATCAGCTTGGACACCGCACGCATCGCGGCACAGGAGCTGACGATGCCGTCGCGTTCGTCGTCGCTCGGCTCGCCCGTGTGCTCGTCACCGTCACCATCCGCGGGCTCGTCGAGCAACATCTCCGCGCGCTCGTCCTGCGCCAGGCGCTCCTCGAGCTCCTGGATGCGGGTCACGTCCTGCAGCAGCACGATCTCGCCGATCCGGTTGGCGTAGGTATCGTAGAGCGGGGTGCGCTTCACCCGCAGGCGCGACGCGCTGCCGTCGGGCGCGCGATACTCGCACTCGTGGTGATCGCGCGACGACTGGTCCTCGTCCGCCGTGGCCAGCAGCGGCACCAGCCAGTTGACCTCGCGGCCGAGGATCGAGGCTGCAGGCAGGCCGAGGATCTGCTGGCAGGCGGGGTTCGCGGAGCGCACGCGGCCGGTCACGTCGGCGACCAGGAGACCGCTCTCCAGCCCGTTCGCGAGCGCGCGTTGCAGCCCTTCGAGGCGGCTCACCTCGACGTCGCGCAGCGACAGCTCGAGCTCGGTCGCCGCGAGGCGCCGGGCCAGCGAGCCCATCACCACCCCGGCGAGCAGCAGGCACGAGCTGCCGAGCAGGGCCGGCACGAAGACGTCGAGCAGGGTGTCCTGCGAGCGCAGCACGGTGGCGGTCTCGACGGTGAGGTAGAAATAGGCGAGCGAGGCGGCCACCGCGCTCACCAGCGCGCCGCGCATGAGCAGCAGGCCGGCCGCATTCGCGATCGCGAGCACGTAGAGCACGGCGAGCGGCGAGCCGACGCCGCGCGCGAGCTCGATCGCTCCGGTCAGCAGCAGGACGTCGAACACCGCCTGGACGTAGGCGAAGGCGCGCGGCCAGCGCACCACCCGCACCACCAGCGCCGACACCAGGGTCAGGGTGTAGGCCACGGCGATCGCAAAGAAGGTCGCGGTGCCGATCACGCCTTCGGGCCGGGTGACCGTGAGGTGGTAAGCACTGACTGCTGTGAGAAAGACGGTGACCATGAGAACGCGCGCGAACAGCAGCACCCGCAGGCGCTCGCGCAGCGTCTCGTCCTCGACGCGGGCCACGTCCGGCGTGCTCATGAGCCCAGCAACGAGCCGAGCTGGAAGATCGGCAGATACATGGACACCACGAGCCCGCCGATGATCGTGCCCAGCACGACGATGACCAACGGCTCCATCAACGCCGTCAATGTCGACACCGCGACGTCGACCTCTTCCTCGTAGAAGTCGGCGATCTTCTGCAGCATCTGGTCGATTGCGCCGGTCATCTCGCCGGCGCCGATCATCTGGCAGACCATCGGCGGGAAGACGCCGCTGGCGAGCAGCGGCTCGAGCATCGTGCGCCCCTGGCTGATGCTCTCACGGATCATGTAGCCGGCGCGCTCGACGACCTTGTTGCCCGCCGTCCGGGCGGTGATCGTCAGCGAGTCGAGGATCGGGACGCCGGAGGAGACCAGCGTGCCCAGCGTGCGCGAGAAGCGCGCGATCGCGGCCTTGCGGATCAGGTCTCCCATCACCGGCACGCGCAGCATCATACGGTCGATCGTCAGGCGTCCGCGCTCGGTCTTGTAGGTCTGCCGGACGCCGACGACGAAGATCACCGTCAGGGCGACCATGAAGTGCAGATAGTTGATGACGAAGTTCGAGATGTTGATCACGATCTGCGTCGGCATCGGCAGCGCCTTACCAAAGCTCGTGAACATCTCGGAGAAGACCGGAATGACGAACACCAGCAGGATCAGCGTCACGATGACCGCGACCGTGATGATGGTCGCGGGATAGATCATGGCGCTCTTGATCTTGCGCTTGAGCGACATCATCTTTTCCATGTAGATCGACAGCCGCCCGAGGATCGTGTCCAGGATGCCGCCGATCTCGCCCGCCTGGACCATGTTCACGTAGAGCTCGTCGAAGGTCTTCGGGAACTTGCGCAGCGCGTCGGACAAGGTCGATCCGGCCTCGACCGACTCCTTCACCTCGCGGATCTGCCCGGCGAAGGTCTTGTTGTCGGACTGCGAGGCCAGGATTTCGAGGATCTGCACCAGCGGCATGCCGGCGTCGATCATCGTGGTGAGCTGGCGGGTGAAGATGACGACGTCGCGCGTCTTCACCTTCTGCCGGAAGCCGAACAGCTTGATCTCGCGATCGAGCCCCTTGCCGCGCTCCTTGATCTTGTTCGGGTTCGGCTGGATCCGCTGCGCGCGCAGGCGGTTGATCACCGCCTCGCGCGAGGGCGCTTCCATGTTGCCGCGCAGCACCTTGCCGCTGGTGGTACGCCCCTCGAACGCGAAAACCGGCATCGCTTCCCCCTACCCCTTCCGCAACCGCTACGACCGGGACGCCAGCGCGACGCGGCCGGCCGGCGCCCCCTGCCCCTGCGACTTGCCGCCGAGCATCTGCTTGAGCTCTTCCGGCTCGGTCGCTGCCTCGAGCGCCGCCTCGGGTGAGATCAGCCGGCGCGAGACCAGATCGAGCAGTGACTGCGACAGCGTCACCATGCCCCACTTCTGCTGGCCGACCTGCATCTGCGAGTAGAGCTGGTGGACCTTCTCCTCGCGGATCAGGTTCCGGATGGCGGGGTTCGGGATCATCACTTCGCACGCCATGACGCGGCCCTTGCCGTCGCAGCGGGCGAGCAGCGTCTGCGAGATCACCGCCTCGAGAACCAGCGAGAGCTGCGCGCGCACCTGCGCCTGCTGGCCCGCGGAGAAGACGTCGATCACGCGGTTGATGGTCTGCACCGCGGAGTTGGTGTGCAGCGTCGCGAAGACCAGGTGGCCGGTCTCGGCGATGGTCAGGGCCGCCTCGATGGTCTCGAGATCGCGGAGCTCGCCGACCAGAACGACGTCGGGATCCTGACGCAGGATGTGCTTGAGCGCAGCGCCGAAGCTCTGCGTGTCGGCGAACACCTCGCGCTGGTTCACGATGCACTTCTTGTGCGAGTGCAGGAACTCGATCGGGTCCTCGATCGTGATGATGTGCTCGGCGCGAGTCGAGTTGATCTCGTCGATCATGGCCGCCATCGTCGTCGACTTGCCGCTGCCGGTCGGCCCCGTGACCAGCACCAGGCCGCGCGGCAGCTTGATGAGGTTCTCGACCGACGGCGGCACCCCGAGCTTGGAGAGCGGCGGTGCCGTATGCGGGATCGCACGGAACACGCCACCGACGGTGCCACGCTGCACGAAGAGATTGCCGCGGAAGCGCGACAATCCGGCGACGCTGAAGGAGAAGTCGAGTTCGTTCTCCTCCTCGAACTTCTTCTTCTGTTGCTCGCTGAGCACGCTGTAGCAGAGCTGCTTGGTCGAGTTCGGGCTCAGCTCCTCGAACGGCAGCGGCGCGACGTCGCCGTCGACGCGGATCATCGGCGGTGCACCCGCGGTGATGTGCAAGTCGGATGCGCCTTGCTGCGACATCTGCTCGAAGAGCTCGTGCATCTGCATGCGGCTTCCCCCTGTTCGCCGCGCGCGCGGCAGTCGACACCGGTCCGACGTGCGCTGGCTGCAAGGCAGATGCCACCGGAAACTGAAAGGCAACCCGCTACTTCACAGGCTTTCTCCGCAGCTCCACCGATCGCGAGCGGCACGGTTGAAGCACCGGCGTTACGAGAGTAACGCCCCGCCTCCGCGCCGAGGCCGAGACGCACAGACCCCTCTGCGACGCCCGCAGGGCGAGCGACCGAGCGAAAGCGAGCGGGGATGAGGAGGCTACGCGCGGCTCCGCCGCGTGGAGGAGAAGGGGCGGCGCCCCTTCTCTCGAATCAGTCGCTCATGGTCACGCGCATCACTTCTTCGATGCTCGTGACCCCGTCCGCCACCTTCTCGATGCCGCTCTGCCGCAAGGACTTCATCCCGTCGAGGATCGCCTGGCGCTTGAGCTCGATCGCCGACGCGCCGCTCAGGATGAGTTCGCGTAGCTGGTCGGTCAAGCCCATCATCTCGTAGAGCGCGGTGCGGCCGCGGAAGCCGGTGCCCGCACAGTGCTGGCAGCCCTTGCCGCGCCACGCGGTGATGTCCTTCGCCACGTCCTCGGGCACGCCGAGCTCCACCATGGTGTGCGCCGGCACGTCATGCGACTCGCGGCACTTCGGGCAGACCACGCGCGCCAGGCGCTGCGCCATGATCAGGTTCACCGACGAGGCGATCAGGAACGGCTCGATGCCCATGTTGAGCATGCGGTTGATGGTCGACGGCGCGTCGTTGGTGTGCACCGTGGACAGCACGAGATGGCCGGTGAGCGCCGCCTTGACGGCGATCTCGGCAGTCTCGAAGTCGCGGATCTCGCCGACCATGATGATGTCCGGATCCTGGCGCAGGAAGGCGCGCAGCGCGGCCGCGAAGTTCAGGCCGATGTCCTCGTGCACCTGGAGCTGGTTGACGCCGACCATGTTGTACTCGACCGGATCCTCGGCGGTCGAGATGTTGGTGCAGATCTTGTTGAGCTCGTTGAGCGCGGCGTAGAGCGTGGTGGTCTTGCCCGACCCGGTCGGACCCGTGACCAGGATCAGGCCGTACGGCTTGAGGATCGCCGAGCGGAACAGCTCGATGGCGCGCTGATCGAAGCCGAGCTTGTTGACGTCGAGCTGGACGTGGCTCTTGTCGAGCAGGCGCATGACGACCTTCTCGCCGAACAGCGTCGGCAGGGTCGAAACGCGCAGGTCCATCTCGCCGCCGTGGCCGACCTTCACCTTGATGCGGCCGTCCTGCGGCAGGCGGCGCTCGGCGATGTCGAGCGAGGCCATGATCTTGATGCGCGAGATCATGGCGTTCTTGAGCTTCAGCGGCGGCTGCATGATCTCGTGCAGCACGCCGTCGACGCGGAAGCGCACGCGCAGCATGCGCTCGTACGGCTCGATGTGGATGTCCGAGGCGCGCTTCTTGATCGCATCGGTCAGCAGCGCGTTCACCAGCTTGACCACCGGCGCTTCCTCGGTCGCCTTCTCGAGCTGCTGGAGATCGACGTCCTCCTCGGTGCGGACGACCTCCATCTCCTCGTTGCCGAACTGCGAGAGCACGTCGCCGTAGCTGAGCGCACGGTCGTAGTAGCGCTCGATCGCACGCTCGATCGACAGCGGCCCGGCGATCGCGGCACGGACGTCGAAGCCGGTGAGGAACTTGACCTCGTTGATGGCGACCAGGTTCGAGGGATCTGCCATGGCCAGGGTGAGCGTGCTGCGGCTCAGGCTGACCGGGACGATGTGGTACTTGTTCGCCAGCACCGCCGGCAGGACGTCGATCACCTCGGGGGGGATATCCATTCCCGCTGGGTCGACCACCGGGAGGTGGTACTCCTCCTGCAGGACGGTCAGCAGCTCCGACTCGGACACTCCGCAGTGCTTCACGACGTAGGTCGTGACCGCGCCGCCGGACTCGCGCAGGCGCCCGAGCGCGACGCGCAGGTCCCCGGAGGTGATCACTCCTTGCTTGAGCAGCAGCTCGCCGATGCGGCTGCTGGCGCCCTGGGCCTGCGCCCGCGCGCTCGGATCGGGGGAAGGAGTTCTGGCGATCGCCTCCATGCGGATGGACCTGGTGGACCTCGTCGGTGATGTCAGACGCGCACCACCGGCGACGTGGGCGTCCGGCGCGCCCGACTCCGGCGAAGGTGCGAGGCTGAACCAGCCTCGATAGGGTTTCGACCTGTCCCCCATATCGGCAGGAGGCGAGCGTCGCATGATGGTCGCACGCGAGAGAATCTTCGTGCGTTGCGCCGCAACACGGCCATCGGACGCCGCCTCGGAGCTCGAACTACCCGAGTCGGGCGGCGGCCGCTACGGCAGGCTCGACATGAGCTGCGCGGTGGCCGCGAGAATGCTCAGCTGGCCGTCATGGCGGCGCGCAACGCACGCCGCATGACCTCGATCGGCGGCGCCACGGTGGTCCACATCTCGAACGCGATCGCGCCCTGGTGGAGCAGCATGCCCAGGCCGTTGGCCGTCGCGCGGCGCACGCCCTTCGCACCGGCCAGGAAGGGCGTCAGGCGCCGCGTGTAGATCAGGTCGTAGAACAAGCAGTCGCGTGGCGTCGCGGTGTAGCCGAAGGGCAGGAACGCCTCGCCGTGCATGCCGATCGGGGTGGTGTTGACGACCACGCCGGCCTGCGCGAGGTGGGCCACCGCACTGCCGCGGCCGGCGTCGGCGAAATCGGCGAGCGGGGCCGCGACCAGGCGCGCGCGGAGCCCCGGTTGCAGCTCCCGGACGAGCGCGCTCGCCTGCGCGTCGCGCCGCGCCGCCACCACCACCGTGCGCGCACGGCGCGCCAGCGCCGCCACGGCGGCCCGCGCCGAGCCGCCCGCCCCGAGCACCAGCGCGAGCTTCACGCGTGGCGCGAGTCCGGCCTCGTCGAGCGCGCGCACGAGGCCGGGCACGTCGGTGTTCTCGCCGTGCAGCACGCCGTCGCGGTTGACGATGGTGTTCACCGCGCCGGTGAGGCGCGCCACCGGCGACAGCGCGTCGAGGTGTGCGAGCACGGCCTGCTTGTGCGGGATGGTCACGTTCAGCCCGGCGAGCCCGAGCGCGCGCACCGCGGCCACGGCCCCCCCGACCGCGGCGGGCGCCACCCGGAACGCGCAGTAGGCGAACGGCAGGTCCAGGGCGCGGAAGGCCGCGTTGTGCATCGCCGGCGAGCGCGAGTGCGCGATCGGGTCGCCGATCACGCCCACGATCCGGGTGGTCGCCGTGAGCGGAACCCGTGCCCCCTTCATCGCAGCAAGCGTCTACACGCCGCCGGCCGGGACCCGCAACCGCCCAGCGCGGGCGGTTTCGTGTGCGGCGGCGCAGGTTATAGTGGTGCGACTGTTCCGGAGGGGAAGAGGGTCGTGGCGCGGTGGAAATCCAGAAGATCCTGATCATGACCGGCGGCGGCGACGCGCCGGGGCTGAATGCCGTCATCCGCGCCGTCGTGAAGCGCGCCGTCGGCGCCTATGACTGGAAGGTCATCGGCAGCGTCGAGGCGTTCAACGGCGTGCTCGACGACCCGATGCGCCTGGTTCCCCTCGACATGGACTCGGTGCGCGGCCTGCTGATGCGCGGCGGGACCATCCTCGGCACGAGTAACGCCGGCGGGCCGTTCGAGTTCCCGCAGCGGCGCGCCGACGGCACCATCGAGATCGTCGATCGCTCCGACGAGCTGATCCGCCGCCTGCACCGCATCGGCGTCGACGCCGTGATCAGCATCGGCGGCGACGGCTCGCAGCGCATCTCGCAGGCGCTGTTCGAGAAGGGCCTGCCGATCGTCGGCGTGCCGAAGACGATCGACAACGACCTGCATGCGACCGAGATGACCTTCGGCTTCCAGACCGCGGTCGAGACCGCGACCGAGGCGATCGACAAGCTGCACACCACCGCCGAGAGCCACGACCGCGTCATGATCCTCGAGGTGATGGGCCGCGACGCCGGCTGGATCGCCCTGTGCTCGGGCATCGCCGGCGGCGCCGACACCATCCTCATCCCGGAGATCCCGTTCGAGGTCGACAACGTCGCACTGCACATCAAGCGGCGCCGCAAGACCGGCAGCCACTTCGCGATCGTGGTGGTCGCCGAGGGCGCGTTCCCGCAGGGCGGCACGGCGCTGACCGTGAAGGAGCGGCAGCCCGGGCAGCCGAATCCGATCCTGGGCGGCGTCGGCAGCTGGCTAGGCACCGAGCTTGAGGCGCGTGGCTTCCACCAGACGCGCGTCTGCGTGCTCGGGCACCTGCAGCGCGGCGGCATCCCGTCGCCGATGGATCGCCTGCTCGCGACCCGCTTCGGCGTCGCCGCGGTCGACCTGATCGCCGAGGGCAAGTTCGGCCAGATGGTCGGCTTCAAGAGCGACGACATCGTCTCGGTGCCGATCAAGGACGCGATCAGCCGCTACCGCACCGTCGAGCTCGATCACAACCTGGTGAAGACCGCGCGCGGCCTCGGGATCTGCTTCGGGGATTGAAGGCGCGGCGACTCGGGGATAAGGCGGCGTTCCGGTCGTATGGAACACCGCTCTCTTTCCCTCGCGCGTGCGATCGTGACATGCGCCGCAGTCGCGCTCGCCGTCGCGGGGCAGCTCGCACACGCCGCACAGCCGCGTGTCGGCGGACGCGTCGAGGGTCTCGGCGTGGTGCGCTTCGACGACGCGAGCCCGCGCCAGCGCCCGCTGGCGCGCATCGACCTGTTCGCCGAGCAGGCGGTGACCCCGGAGCTGCGCTGGCGCCTGGCCACCACCGGACGCTGGGGCGGCACCATCGAGAACGCCAGCGGTGCGGGCCTGATCGACTTCGGGCACAGCTTCCAGAACGTCGATCCGTCGCTGCAGCTCGACGAGGCCTGGCTGGAATGGCTTGGCGAGACCTTCGACGTGCGCGCCGGCAACCAGCGCTTCAACTGGGGACGCCTCGACGGCATCAAGCCCAACGACCAGCTGAACCCGCTGCGCTACTACGATCCGCTGATCGACGACGAGAACGACCAGAAGATCGCCGTGCCCGCGCTGGCCGGGTCGTACTATTTTCCTGCCTCCTGGCGCGCGCATCTGCCCGAGGAGTCACGCGTGACCCTGGTCTGGCAGCCGATCGCGGTGCCGTGGCTGTTTCCGGAGCAGGACGAGCGCTGGTTCCCGCCCGCAGCGGCGACCGGCGAAGATCTCTACGTGCCGGCCCTCGAGGGCGTGACGGTGGACGGCAAGCCGTTCGATCCTTGTCCGTGCTCGATCGCCGTCGAGCAGGAGCTGCGCAATTCGCCGGCGCCCGCGCGACGCTTCGACAACGGCAACGTCGGGCTGCGCGCCTCGGGCCGGACGGCAGGAATCGACTGGGCGGCGGTCTATTTCGACGGCTACGATCCGGCTGCTTCTTTCACCGTCCCGATCCGTCTGCTGCTCGACGGCGCGGGCAGCTCGCCGGGAGTCTTCGGTGCGACGGCGCTGACGCAGCTCAGGCCCGCCTACCTGCGCTACCGCTCGATCGGCGCGGATGCATCCGGGGTGTTCGGCGGACTGACGACGCGTTTCGAAGCCGCGTGGCGCTTCCGCCGCCCCTATCCACGTGACATTCGCCGTGTCAGCGAGGAGATCTTCGGCAACGACGCACAGAAGAACGCGCTCGTGCAGGGCAAGACGGTGACGCTCGACGCCTTCGAACGGCGCGATGCTCTCGAGTGGGGGATCGGCGCTGACTACCTCGTCGAGGGCTATCTACCGCTGATCGAGCTCTATCAGGTCGTTCTCGTCAACAACGACACGCCACTCCTGATCCGCGACGTAGACACCCGGGTCACCGCCAGCGTGAGCAAGTGGTGGCTCGGCGACCGTCTCGAGACCGAGCTGGTCGGGCTGTGGGGAATCGAGAGCGGCTACGAGCTGCTGCGGCTCGAGGCCACCTACGCGGTCACCGACGAGATCGCGGTCGGCGGCGGCGTGCTCGGCGTCTGGGGCGACGCGGTGTCGCTGGTCGGCGAGTTCAAAAACAACAGTCAGGCGTACGGGCGGGTGAGTTACACCTTCTGAGCGGTTCAGCCGCCGAAGATGCGCACGCCCGCCACCCACGCGCCCCAGATCAGCACGCCGAAGTAGACGCAGGTCGCGACCGTCATCAGGTAGCCGAGCAGCACGAACACGCCGTCGCGCTCGAGCATGCCCAGCGCCAGGAACAGGATCGCGAGCCCGGGGATGGTGTTCGAGAACGGCACGAAGCCGAACGGCGCCATCAGCAGCACGCCCGCGAACGCCAGCACCAGACCGTTGAAGCGGCCCGCGCCCGGGCCGTGCACGAGAAAGCCCAGGCGCGGGTGCAGGAACTTCTCGATGCGCGCGACCAGCTTGCTGCCCTGCTCGAGCGCCTTGCCGAGCGAGCCGGCCGGCACCTTGCGGTCGAGGATGAGCGACGGCAGCCACGGCAAACGGTCGAGTGCGAAGCCGATGCCGATCAGGATGATCAGCAGTCCGAACACCGTGCTGATGCCCGGCACCGAAACCGGCACCAGGAAGGGCAGCGTCAAGAATACCGCGACCAGCAGCATGCCGGACTGCCCGACGCGCTCGAGCAGCTCGCGCACCGGCAGCTTCTCGTCGGGCAGCCCGCGCGCGATCGCGGCGAACTTCTCCGACAGCTTCTGGTCCGGCTGCTTCCCGGTCTCGACCTGGGGTTCCATCGTGTACGGTCAGGCGCCCAGGGCCGCGTGCGCCGCCGCGAGCCGCGCCACCGGTACGCGAAAGGGCGAGCACGAGACGTAGTCGAGGCCGACCTTGTGGCAGAAGATCACCGACGCCGGATCGCCGCCGTGCTCACCGCAGATGCCGCACTTGAGGCCGGGGCGGCCGGCGCGGCCCTCGCTCACGGCGCGCTCCATCAGGAAGCCGACGCCGCTCTGGTCGATCGAGACGAAGGGATCACCCGGATAGACGTTGCGCTCGACGTACTCGGGCAGGAACTTGCCGGCGTCGTCACGCGACAGGCCGAAGGTCATCTGCGTCAGGTCGTTGGTGCCGAACGAAAAGAACTCGGCCTGACCCGCGATCTCGCGCGCGACGATCGCGGCACGCGGCACCTCGATCATGGTGCCGACCGTGTACGCGACCTTGGTGCGGTACTCGTTCATCACCGCCCTGGCGACGTTGTCGGTGAGCTCGCGCAGGATCGCCAGCTCGGGCAGCACGCCGACCAGCGGGATCATGATCTCGGGAATGACCTTGACCTTCTCGCGGGTCAGCTCGCAGGCGGCCTCCATGATGGCGCGCACCTGGATCTCGTAGATCTCGGGGAAGGTCACGCCGAGGCGGCAGCCGCGGTGGCCGAGCATCGGGTTCAGCTCGTGCAGGGAATCGCGCTTCTGCTTGAGCTTCTCCGCGGGAATCCCGATCTTGACCGCGAGCTCGGCGATCTCCTGGTCGGTGTGCGGGATGAACTCGTGCAGCGGCGGGTCGAGCAGGCGTATCGTCACCGGCAGGCCGACCATGGCGCGGAAGATGCCCTTGAAGTCGTCCTTCTGCATGGGAAGGATCTTCGCGAGCGCACGCCGACGGCCCTCGGTGTTGTCGGCGAGGATCATCTCGCGCACCGCGTCGATGCGGTCGCCCTCGAAGAACATGTGCTCGGTGCGGCAGAGCCCGATGCCCTCGGCGCCGAACTCGCGCGCGACGATCGCGTCGTGCGGCGTATCGGCGTTGGCGCGGACCTTCAGGGTGCGGATCTTGTCGGCCCAGCCCATCAGCTTCTCGAAGTCGCCCGACATGGTCGGCTCGACCGTCGGCACGATGCCGAGGTAGACCGCACCGGTCGCGCCGTCGATGGTGATCGCGTCGCCGGCGCGGATGATCTGGTCGCGCACCGTCATCTCGCCCTTGAGGTAGTCGATGTGCAGCGCGTTGCAGCCGACCACGCAGGGCTTGCCCATGCCGCGGCCGACCACGGCCGCGTGGGAGGTCGCACCGCCGCGCGCGGTCAGGATGCCTTCGGCGGCGTGCATGCCGTGGATGTCTTCCGGCGAGGTCTCGACGCGAACGAGGATGGTCTTCTTGCCGTCGGCCGCCGCGGCGGCCGCGTCGTCGGCTGAGAACACGACGGCACCGGCGGCCGCGCCCGGCGACGCCGGCAGGCCCTTGGCGACCAGCGTCTTCTGCGCCTTCGCGTCCACCTGACGGTGCAGCAGCGTGTCGAGCGACGACGGCTCGACGCGCTTCACCGCGGTCTCGCGATCGATCAGCCGCTCGCCGACCATGTCGACCGCGATCTTGACGGCCGCGTGCGCGGTGCGCTTGCCGTTACGCGTCTGCAGCATGTACAGCGTGCGGCGCTCGATCGTGAACTCGATGTCCTGCATGTCCCTGTAGTGCCGCTCGAGCTTGTCGGCGACGCCACGAAGCTGCTTGTAGGCCTGCGGCATCACCTCTTCGAGCGACGGCACGGTGCGGACGCGCTCCGCCTCGTCCATGCCCTTCGACAGCGCGACCTCGCGCGACGCCTCGACGGTGACCTTCTGCGGATCGCGCGTGCCGGCGACGACGTCCTCGCCCTGCGCGTTGACCAGGAACTCGCCATAGAACTTCTTGTTGCCGTTGGCCGGGTCGCGCGTGAAGGCGACGCCGGTCGCGCAGTCGTCGCCGAGGTTGCCAAACACCATCGCCTGTACGTTCACGGCGGTGCCCCACTCGGCGGGGATGCCGTACAGCTTGCGGTAGGTGATCGCGCGCTGGTTCATCCACGAACCGAACACCGCGCCAATTGCACCCCAGAGCTGATCCCACGGATTCTCCGGGAACGGCTTGCCGGTGCGGCGCAGGATCAGGTCCTTGAACTCGGTGACCAGCTCCTTCAGGTCCTGCATCGTCAGCTCGAGGTCGCCGGTGACGCCGCGCGCGTGCTTCTTCGCGTCGAGCACCACCTCGAACGGATCGTGCTCCTTGTCCGACTCGGGCTTGAGGCCGAGCACGACGTCGCCGTACATCTGCACGAAGCGACGGTAGGAGTCGTAGGCGAAGCGCTCGTTGCTCGATGCGTGCGCGAGGCCCGCGACCGTCTTGTCGTTCAGGCCGAGGTTGAGGATCGTGTCCATCATGCCCGGCATCGAGGCGCGCGCGCCCGAGCGCACCGACACCAGCAGCGGGTTCGCCGGGTCGCCGAAGCTCTTGCCGACGATCTGCTCGACTTTCGCCATCGCCTTCTTGACGTCGTCGACCAGCGTCGCCGGGTACTTGCGGCCGCTGGCGTAGTAGTGCGTGCAGACCTCGGTGGTGATGGTGAAGCCCGGCGGGACGGGCAGACCGATCTGCGCCATCTCGGCGAGGTTCGCGCCCTTGCCGCCGAGCAGGTTCTTCATCTCGGAACGGCCGTCGGCGCGGCCGCCGCCGAAGGAGTAGGTGTACTTGCCGGCACGCCCGGCGACGGGCGACTTCTTCGCGGCGGACGGCTTGACGACCTTCTTGACGGACTTCGCGACCGGCTTCTTGCTCTTGGCGGGAGCGACCGCGGCGCGCGTGCTCTTGCGGGGGGTCGCGCTCTTGGCAACGCCGACCCATCCCTTCGCCGTCTTGGTGCCGGCGCTCCGCGCGACCTTCTTGGCCGCCTTCGGAGCCCGTGCGCGGCTGCTCGCCGTGGTGGCCTTACGCTGCTTCAAACGCGCCATGAGCTCTCCGTCTCCGTTGTCGCTGTCGCTGGTGAATCCCGGCCGGGGCACGCGCCCCAGAATCCGGGCTTCGTACCACCAGAGGGGGCGGGTCGCCATGTCCCCCGCGCAGACGAGCGTGGCGACGCCGCTCGGCCGATCCTCGGTCCGTACGGCGGAATCCGGCTGGACTCCGACCCCGAACCCGCGATACCCGCCCGGGATGCACACGCGCGTCCCGACCCGGCTCCGCCTCCTCTCCTCGACCCTCGCCGTCCTCGCCCTGAGCGGACTCGCCGCCTGCAGCGACGGCGGCAGCTCTTCCGGCGGAACCGACGCGCCCGCCTACCCCACCTCCGGCGATCCCGGCACCGCCGAGTGGGATCGCGTACCCGCGGGGCGGATCGCCGAGGACTGCGGCCTCGATCCCGAGCTGCTCGCCCAGGCCGACGCCGCCATCGGGCGGCCTTGGGCGGTGGTGCGTTACGGCAAGCTGTGCCACGAGTTCTACCCCGATGGCCCCGCGCAGGCCGAGCAGGCCGCCGAGAACTTCTCCGCCACCAAGACGCTGGGCGCCGTGGTCACCGGCATCGCCGCGTACCAGACACGCGATCTGCCGCGCGACGGCCGCAAGACCGGTCCCATCAGGAGCGAGGACCGCGTCGATCACTGGCTCGACGAATTCAGCTTCAACGCCGAGGCACGTCTCGAGCACGTCCTCGCCATGGTCGCGCACAACCCCGACCTCGGCTTCGGCAAGAAGGGCTTCAGCTACGACACCGTCGGCAGCGTGCAGATCAACCGGCTGAACGACGTGATCTCCAGCGCCCTCGCGCAGGACCCCGAGCGCCTCGGCGCCAACGTGGAGGAGTTCACGCAGCGCTACCTGTTCGAGCCGCTCGGCATGCGCCACTCGGTGTGGTCCGGCGGCGTGCCCGACAAGAACTTCGCCTTCACCTGGGCGTCGACCACGCGCGAGATGGCGCGCCTCGGGCTCCTGCTGCTGCACGGCGGCGTGTGGAGCGGTGAGCGCATCCTCGGCGAGGACTGGGTGTACGCCATGACCCACCCCTCGTTCGAGGACGCCAATCCTGCTTACGGTTACTTGACGTGGCTCAACACGCTCGAGAATGACGACGGCTCCGAGCGCACGTTCGCCTGCGCGCCACTGTCGGTGAACGCGAGCTTCCCGCACGGCCTTTCGGAAGCGACCGACTGCGGCTTCGCGGATCCCGCCAGCTGCGCCCAGGAGAAGGACGTCGGCGTCTGGTACGCGGCCGGCCTGTTCGGCCAGCTCATCATCGGCCACCGCGCGCTCGACCTCGTCCTGGTCGTCAAGGACTTCGACGCAGTCGGCGACGCCGGCGATCTGTGGGACTTCTTCCGCCCGGCGCTGATCGAGCTGGATCCGGAGTTCGCGGGCAACGAGGCGGCGTTCTGTGATGCGTACGGGCGCGGCGAGTACGCGCCGGATCTGAAGTAGCGCTCGGCCCGGTCTCAGTGCTTGGCGGCAAGCTGCTTTCGCAAGCGCTCCTCCTGCTCGCGGAGCTCGGGGGTGAGCGCGTCGCCAAGATCGTCCGTCCAATTGGCGACTCACCGGTCGGGGCGAGCGGACGCAGCACGAGCCTCCCGTCGCCTTCACGCGCCACCGTCGCGGGCCGACGCGCGCGGCTCCACCGGCGTGTGCACGTACTCGAGCTTCAGGCCGTCTGGGTCGGCGAAGAACACGGCATGTTGGCCGGGCGCGTACTCGGGGTAGTCTGCGGGCGAATCGAGGATCGTCGCGGGGGCGAGCACGGCGGGCTCGAGCATCATGGAGAGCGTACCTGCTCGACGACCTGCGCTGGGTGCACTCGACCCTGCTGCCGGACTCGTCGCTCGGCCTCGACAACGGCGCCGGCGCGACGCTCGACCGCGGCACGCTGGTTCTCGGCATGACCACACCGGGCTGGGGCGGCAGGCCGATGGCGCCGCCCTACTGCCACGACGCGACCTGCGGCGAGCGCTGGAACCGCTTCCTGCTCGCCCACGCACCACGCCTCGAGGGCGAGCCCGAGCAGCAGATTCCGAGCCTCACCAACCGGTGCGATGTCGGCTCGCCGAGCGTCGCCCTTCTCGACGACGCGTCCGCGCGCCACTTCTGAGGCGCGACTTCAGCGCGCGACGCGCGGGATCATGAACTCGTCCTTCGGGAACAGATCGCGGTTCGCGTCGCCCAGTGTCGAGCGATCGGAGCGCGGGCCGTACGCCGCCTGCGCGACCAGGTACGGCTCCATCATCGCTGCGATGTCGATTCCCGCGGCGCCGTAGTAGTCGCGCGTAAAGGGAACACGGAGCCGCTGGCGGATGGCCTCGGGATCGAACGGGATCGGCGACGAGCTGCCGAGGAGGATGCCGGGCGCGAGCACGACGTACGGGAACACCTCGACGAACGTGTCGCGGACGCGACCGCTCGCCGCCCAGCTCACCGCGATCCCGCCCGGCCTCAGCCGCTCGCGCAGCAGCTCGAAATACTCGGTCGAGTAGAGGTTGCCCGCGTACGCGCTGTTCGGCCGCAGCGCGTCCGCCTCGATGATGTCGTAGCGCTGCGACGACTCCGCGAGGAAAGACCGGCCATCGGTGAAGTGATGGCGAACGCGCGGCTCGCGCAGGAGAGCGCGCAAACCCGGATCACCGCCCCGCCCGTCGAGCGTGCGCAGCGCATCGAGCGCCGGGGCGACGATCTCGATGCTGTCGATCGTCCGCGTCTCCGGTCGCCCGCCGACGCCGAACAGCGTGTCGCCGGAGCCGAGGCCGATGACGACCACAGAGGCCGGATCCGGGTGAACCATGGCGGGCAGCGCGCCGAGAATCGTGTGGATACCGTCGAAGCCGCCGAACGGCAGGCTGCTCTGCCCGATGCCGTTGGCGTAGACGACGACGTCCGGCCCGCGCCGCACCAGCACGGCGAGGCCCGAGCGATCCTCGCTCGCGATCGTGTCCGACTGGCTCGCGCCGTGCAGCCGCGACCAGAGCTTGCTCGCGCTCGGCACCGACAGCAGCGCCGAGACGACCAGCGCGGCCGTGACGAACGCAACCACCCGCGGTGCCGCGCGCTCCGGCATCGTACGGCCGTGCACCGTTCGCCCGAACACCGCGCGGCCGTACGCGATCACGAAGGGAATGCCGAGCGCCACGATGGCGATCAACGTGCCCGACGTGCCGAGCCAGTGCAGCGCCAGGAGACCGGTCACGATCGCCCCGAGCATGGACCCGACGATGTTGGCGGCCTGCAGCCAACCGACCCGCCGCCCGAGGAGACGGAGGTCGGTCTGCACCTCGCACTGGAGGTAGGCGAAGCTCATGCCCATCATCACGGTCGGGACACCCAGGACGGCGATCGGGAGGACGACGTAGAGGACCAACGCCAGCGGCAACGAGCTCTCGCCAGGGCCGAGCGCCATCGCGCCGCTGAACAGAGCGTCGATGGCTCGCGCCGCGGCACCGACATCGACCGGCTCGTAGCCTGCGACGTACTCGCGGAGCGGACTCCACCCGGCGTCCCCGAGTGCGCGCATGAGGAGCACGATAGCGAACGTCGAAACGACCGGGATCATCGCCTGGAGCCAGAGATAGCTCTCGCCGGGGCGACTGGATCTGACCGCGAGCCGCCTGCCGAGCAAGGCTCCCAGCCCGACCCCGCCGAGGTAGATCGCCAGCAGGTTGCCGAAGGTGAACGAGTTCGACTTGACGAGGACGCCGAGCAGGCGAAACCAGAGGATCTCGAGCGACAGCGCGACGAAGCCCGAGAGCGCGTAAAGCACGAGCCACACCTGGAGCGAGAACAGGACCGGGCGGTCCGGCGCGCGGACGGCGACGGGAACAGGTTGCTCGGCGACTGCGGCTGGCGGCCGTGTGGGCGCGGCCCCTTCCTGGCGTGTCTTGGTCCGCCAGGCGAGGAAGGCTCCGGCCGCGACGCAGGCCAGCGTGAGGGCCGCACCGATCCGCAGCGTCGCTTCGAAGTCCATGCTGCGGAACAGGATCCAGACGGTGACGATCGAGCCCAACGCTGCGCCGAGGGTATTCCAGCCGTACAGCGCCGCGATGCGCTCGCCAGGAGCCCGCTCCTCCGCCAGCGCGCGCGCGAGCAGCGGCAGCGACATGCCCATGAAGAACGTCGGCCACAGCAGGACCGCGAACAAGATCGAGCCGAGCGCGGCACTCGACAGCGGCAGCGTGCCGAGCCGCCGGTAGAGAAAGTCGTAGAAGATGCCCGTGCTCGCGAGTGCGAACAGCGCCACCGCGAGCTCGGCTGCCGCGAAGGCGAGCAGACGGCTTCGCTGCGCGAGCCGGTCGGCGAGCGACCCGCCGACCAGGCTCCCGAAGCCGAGCCCGGCCATGAAGGCCGCGACCGTGATCGTGATCGAGAAGGTGTCGGCGCCGCCGAAGAAGGCGAGGATGCGCTGCCAGACGGTCTGGTAGAGGAGCGCAGCAAAGCCGCTGGCGAAGAACGCGAGATAGGCGATGCGATGCAAGGAAATGGGCCGCGCGTGCGAGGTGCTGCCGCGGCTTGAGTTACCGCACTCGCGGAGCCATGGTCAATGAGTCCCTCGTGCTCCTAGACCTTCACCCGTGAGCCGCGTCGCAGCATCTCCAGCACATCGGCGCACGCGACGCTGGCGCGAAGAAGGCGGTCGCGCTCGGCCGCAGATGGCCCGGAGAAGCTGTTGTGTATCGATCCCGACGACCGTGCCGAGAGACATTGCGCGTGCGCGCTCCTCGATCCGGTCGCGCAAGTCGCCGTGGAACACCGAGAGCAGCGTGAGCACGAAGTCGGCTTGCCCCAGACGCGTGCCTTGGTTGTTGATACGCACGAAGATCTCGGCGACATCCTCCTCAGTGACCTCTTCGTCCTGCGTTGTCGCAGTCTTTCGAATGTCGACCGTAGGGAACCGGTAATCGCCGATCGCGTGCGCGCGATCGAGATTGCGCTCGACGGCGTCCTCGTACCTCTCGTCGACCACGCGACCCTTGTCCCGGAGAACATTCATGAGATCGCGCCGGATCTGTGGCTTCGGACGGGTTCCGTTCCACAGTTCCGATACGTTCGAAAGGAACTCGGGGTCGTTGCGGATCGCCGCGTCGGCGACCTCGAATCGCCCGTCGCGAGGCCTGAACGCTATGGTGATCTTTCGCACCCCACCGTATTTGTCGACGACTTCCGAGAGCACGAGCGTCTTTGTCGGAGGACGTGTGCCAGAGCACTAGCGTCCCAACCGGGAAACCCACGAACAGAGAGTCGAGGAGATCGCGCCCCTTCGTGTCTTCCCACACGAAGGGGCGCTGCAGGTCCGGCAGTGCGATCACCTCGAGCTCGATGTCGCTCAACAGCGAAGCGATGGAGCGCTGACCATGCTCGAAGATCGGCGCCCACCCACGGATCCGTGGTTCTCGCGAAACCTCCGCATCGTCTTCGTCGGAGGCGTCATCGAAGCGTTCGAGATCTGGCGTATCGTCGGCCGGCTCTGGCTGCGGTAACTCGCGGCCAAGGACGCTCGCGACGTATGCGATCGCTTCGGGGACGTGTTCCTCGAGGCTAACCTGGCTGCGCACGCGCCTCATCGCCTCGTCAACGAAGCTGTTGAGCCCGTCTCGAAGCAAGTCGAGAGCTTCCTTCGCGTGCTCGACCGGGAACGTGAGAATCCGCCCTCCCGGGATACTCTTGAACTCCTCGTCCCGCTCGGCATCGGCTCCGAGAGCGTTGCGGACATCGTCACCGATGGGCCCGATGACGCTGACCTTGATCTGCGACCTTGCAACCTCGCATGCGAACAGACGGCCGGTCATGAGCCGAAGCCCGCGATTGGACTCACGCACGAGCCACGCGTTGCCACGCTCTTCATCGGCGTTCTCGATGGCCATCGCGAGAAAGCGCAGCGCCGCGCCGCGTGTTGCCTCATCCGGAAGTGACCGCTCGAGCGTCTCGCGGATCCGCTCTCGGACGACCGCCCGCTGGCTCCAGGTGCCATCGGTGGCGTCGAAGGTCGCAGGTGGTTCCTCGCTCGCGACCTCTCCACCTTGACGGGGCTTTCGGAACCCCGACATCTCTTCTGGAAACCGAGTCTCCAGGAAGGCGGCATCTATGGCGGCAGGTCGACTTGCGAGCACCTCTCGCCCGCGTTCCGTCAGCTGGAAACGTCCTGGCCCAACCGACCGGAGCAGACCCGCCTTCCGGAGATAGGTCGATGTCCATGCAACCCGGTTGTACAACCGCGTCTGCCCGCTTCGTAAAAGCTCCCTTCGGTCGCCGTCCGAAAGCTGAAACTCTTGGGCCAGTCGTTCCACCGCCTCGGAAAGAGTGTGCTGCTGATCGTCATCGGCCAGCTTCAGCAATGGAAGCATCAAGGTCTGGAAATCAGGCACAGCCATGTCGGGCACCTACCCCCGTTGAGACCTGAGGATCAAGCGCGAGCTCTGACACTGGTCGTGGATCGCCGGACGCGGGAGGTTGATCTCGCCATCCAAGCACCGCGGTCGCAGTTAGACGGTGCGCCGCCGTCCCTCCCGATCGGGGACGAGCCCGAGCTTGCCGAAGTCGACCTCGGCCAGCTCGCCCGGCGCGACGTCGGCGACGCGCACGGTCGAGCGCCGGCGGTCGTGCAAGCCGCAGTGGCGCACGGCGAAGCGATGCAGCGAGCTGTAGGGGACGTCGACGCCTTGACGCTCGAGCAGCTGGTACACCTTCGAAAGGCGGAGACCTCGCTCCGTGCTCTCTTTCGCCGCGAGCCAGAGCGCCATCTGCTCGCGGTGCGGGGCGAGCCGCGCCTCGGCCTCGCCCACGGTGGCGTCCTTCGCGTCGGGCTTGAGGGCCTGCGCGACCGCACTGGCGAGTGCTTCATCGAGCTCCGGCCCAGAGCGCTGCCAGCCAGCCTTGATCGCCAGGCGGACATAGCGCCGGACCGTCTTGCGCGTGCGCGACGTCGCACGCTCGATCGCCGCGTACGGCTCGCCGCGGTGCACGCGCCGCAGCACATCCAGAATCTCCCACATGCCGACCTCCAGGTACGCCTCCCCACACCTCCCGGTGCGCAGGACGGCCGAGATCGGCCTCAGCTTTGGGGCTTCGATTCCTACAAGCTGCCCACCCGTACGGGGTGGGTCATGCTCGTGAGAATACCGTCCCAAGTTCTTGTCAAACTCGGGGCTGACAGCCGCACCGAGACCGCGCGGACGACGAGCATCCCCTCACGGCGTGCGCCATTCGAGCTCTTTGAAGCGGGCGAAGTCGGTGTCGTACGAAACCCAGGTGCAACCGTATTCGATCGCCAATGCGGCGTGGTACGCGTCTGCGACGAGCCCTCCCGTGGCCCGGTGGTCGCGGCACAGGCTGGTGAAAATTCCGAGGTGACGTGGGCCGGGTCGCACGAGCCTGCAGGTCGGCCGCGCGATCAGCTCGTCGAGGAAGGTCAGGGCCTCTTCGATGGTCGACGGGGAGGAGAAGACGCGCGGGTTGGTCACCACGCGCGCGAACCCGGCGATCACCAGCTCGGAAAGGGCGAAGGCCCGGGCGTCCGTCGCGAGGTCCTTGAGCCACGCGGCCGCCGCGGCGTGCTGGTGCAAGTGCTCTCGGTGGGCGTACACGAGGACGTTGACGTCGGGCATCCACACGGAGATGTCAGCGACCCATCTTGACGAGCCCGCCAGCCTCGTCTGCCTCGTCGATCAGCTTCGCTGCCCGGTCGAGGTCGATTCCGGGGAGAACCTGGCCACGTCCGACGGTGACCAGGCGAAAACGTCGGGCTTTCGGCCCGGGTTCGCGCCGGTGCAGCCCTTCGCGGATGAGCGACTCGATCAGGGCCGAGACGCTCGTTCGAAGCTCGGCGGCGCGGCGCTTCACGTCCTCCGCAAGCCCGTCGTCGAGGGAGATCGTCGTTCGCATGCGCAACTTCATACGGTGTGTGCATACGTTGTGCAAATGGGCGATGTCCGCGAGCCTCGGCGACACTCGTCATGGTGAGCGCGCACACCAGCTCGACGCCGGCGCCGGCCAGGACCTCGATCTGGGCGCGGTGGTAGTCGCGCGCCGCCTCGGCGGTCAGCTCGCGATCGGCCACCTGGTAGCCGTCGCCGCGCGGGCCGACGTCGGCCGTGATCACCACCTCGAACGCGTCGCCGCCGGGCGTCGACGCCCGCCACGCTGCCACCGCCTCGCGGGCGCGGGTGACGCCCAGCTCGTTGAAGCGCGCGAGATCGCTCGCCGGGTAGCCGAGCGCGCGCACGAAGTCGGGGTGCGCCCGCCACACCAGGGTGTCGAGCAGCAGCCCGTGGCCGTGCGTGCGGGCGACCGAGAAGATCGGCTCCAGGTACTCCCGGCCGAGCCGCGCCCACGCCGGCTCGTCGTCGAGGATCTCGAACGCGCAGGCGTCACGCAGCGGGAAACCCTGCTGGAACAGCATGAACGTCTCCGTCCCGCCGGGGGTGAGAAAGGTCCGTCCTGCCTCGAGTGCCTTCACCGCGTCGTTCATCTCGCGCTCCTTGGTGCTCACGGATCGCGCACCGAAGCCGCGCGACCGGATGTCTACCCACTTGCCCTTCGCAGAGGAAGGCGTGGGTTCCGGGCTCACGATGTGAGGCGGCTCAGAGGAGCCAGTCGAGGGGCTGCTCGGGCTGGTACACGCAGGCCGCACCGGTCCGTACGGCATTCACCAGGTGGCGGCCGAGGGCCGGGTGGGCCTGGCCGACCTTGCGGATGGCGCTCTTGATCCGCCACGTGACGATCTGCTCCTCCAGGTCCCGGACCCGCGCGCGCAGCTCGCGCCGGGCGCGCTCGTCGAGCACCGCGTCGGAGCCCTCGGTCGCGAGCTGCCGCCCGGCCAGGTCGAGGCAGTGCACGTCTTCGCCGCGCTTCCTTCGCCGCGCTTCCCGAGACGAGGACGGTACCGCTCAGCCGCCGGGGGTCGTGTAGCGCTCCTGCAGGCGCCGCATGCCGCGGAGCCAGCGCTCGTAGTCCGCGGTCTTGCGCTGCAGGTACTCGAGCACCTGCGGGTGCGGCAGGATCAGGAACTGCTCGGCGGCGAGGCCCGCGATCACCGCGTCGGCCACCTGCTCGGGCGACAGCACGCCGTCGACGCCTGCCACCCCGCCATCCTCCGTCCCGGCGATCATCGCCGTGCGCACCGCCTGCGGGCAGAGCACCGAGACCTCGAGACCCTGCCCACCGTGCGTGATCGACAGCCACTCGGCGAACGCCACCGCGGCGTGCTTGGTGACCGCGTACGGCGCCGAGCCGATCTGGCTCAGCAGCCCCGCCGCCGACGCCGTGTTGAGCAGATAGCCGCCGCCCCGCGCGAGCATGCGCGGCACCAGCACACGCGCCGCGTAGACGTGCGCCATGACGTTGATCGACCAGATGCGCTCCCAGTCATCGTTCGGCGTCTCGACGCCGCCGATCACCAGGATGCCGGCATTCGAGAAGAACAGGTCGATCGGTCCGACGTCGCGCTCGGTGCGCTCGACGACGCCGACCACGTCCGCCTCGACCGACACGTCGACGCGCTCGGCCACCACCCGGCACGCGGCGCCGTGGCTCTGTGCGATCTCGTCCGCGACCGCGCGCGCACCTTCGTGGTCGCGGTCGGCGCAGACCACGGCGCGCGCCCCTTCCGCCGCGAAGCGACGGGCGAGCGCGCGGCCGATGCCGCTCGCCGCACCCGTCACCACGATCACCTTGCCGGCGGGGTTCACAGGTACTTCTTCAGCTCGAGGCGACCCATCTGGTTGCGGTGCACCTCGTCCGGACCGTCGGCCAAACGAAGCGTGCGCACGCCGGCCCACGACCGCGCCAGACCGAAGTCGGTGGTCACGCCGGCGCCGCCGTGCGCCTGGATCGCCCAGTCGATGACCTTGAGCGCCATGTTCGGCGCCGCGACCTTGATCGCCGCGATCTCCATGCGCGCGGCCTTGTTGCCGACGGTATCCATCATGTAGGCGGCCTTGAGCGTCAAGAGCCGGCACTGCTCGATGCCGATGCGCGACTCGGCGATGCGCTCGAGCGTCACCGTCTGCTCGGCGATGCGCTTGCCGAAGGCGACGCGCTCGAGGGTGCGCCGGCACATCGCTTCCAGCGCCCGCTCGGCGACGCCGATGATCCGCATGCAGTGGTGGATGCGTCCCGGGCCGAGGCGCCCCTGCGCGATCTCGAAGCCGCGGCCCTCGCCGAGCACGAGGTTTGCCACCGGCACGCGCACGTCGGTGAAGCTCATCTCGGCGTGGCCGTGCGGCGCGTCGTCGTAGCCGAACACCGGCAGATGGCGCACGATCTTGACGCCCTTGGCGTCCATCGGCACCAGGATCTGCGACTGCTGCTTGTGGATCTCCGCGTCCGGGTTGGTCTTGCCCATGACGATCATGATCTTGCAGCGCGGGTCGAGCGCGCCCGACGTCCACCACTTGCGGCCGTTGATCACGTACTCGTCACCGTTGCGCTCGATCCTGCAGCGGATGTTGGTCGCGTCCGACGACGCGACGTCGGGCTCGGTCATTGCGAACGCGGAGCGGATCTTGCCGTCCAGCAGCGGCTCGAGCCACTGCTTCTTCTGCTCCTCGGATCCGTAGCGATCGATGACTTCCATGTTGCCGGTGTCGGGCGCCGCGCAGTTGAAGACCTCCGGTGCGATCCCCGAGTGGCCCATGATCTCGCACAGCGGCGCGTACTCGAGGTTGGTCAGCCCCGCACCGCGCTCGCTCTCCGGAAGGAAGAGGTTCCACAGGCCGGCCGCCTTCGCCTTGGCCTTGAGCTCCTCCATGATCGGCGGCACCTCCCAGCGCGAGGCGCCCTCGTCGAGCTGACGCCCGTAGGTCGCCTCGTTCGGATAGACGTGCTCGTCCATGAAGGCCTGGAGCTTCTTCTGCAGGCCCTTCACCTTGTCGGAGAACTCGAAATTCATGGCACCCTCCCTGTTCTATTCGTCGTGCCCGTGTCGTACCGCACCACGCGGCGAAGTCGAAGGCACCGATGCGCGTCGAACCATCCCCCGGATCATCGTTCGGGAAACAGTCCGGGCATCCACCGAGATGCGAGCGCGGCGCGGAAGGAGAGGCGCAACGGAGCGCGCGCCTCCTCGGCCGCCAGCGCGCCCCGCTCGACCAGCGCGGCGACGACTCGCCTCGCCTGACGGTCGCTCGTCCCGAGCAACGCCCCGACGTCGCCCCGTGGCAGCTCGCCGCGATAGAGCACCGCCTCGAGAATGCTCCCTGAGCGCGCGGGAAGCCCTCCGATTCGAGTCTCCTCCTCCGCCCAGAGCAGGATGCGCGCGCGCAATCGGTCCGGCTGAACGAGGCTCTCCATGAATCGCACCTGATCGAGGCTGACCTCGAGGAAGAAGCGGGTGAACTCCGCCAATGCCTCCTCGCTCAGATTGCCTCGGCCATCGAGATCGTTCCGCCGCTGAAGATCACACTCGGCGAGCTTGCGCTTGTATGCATCGACGTTGCGCGCGAGCCCGCGGGAAACGGACCACACCCCGCCGGTATCGAGCGCGTCGAGCAACATCGCATGCGACACCAAGCGCGCCACACGACCGTTGCCGTCGAGGAAGGGGTGGATCCAGACCAGCCGGTGATGCGCTGCGGCGACGGCGAGAATCGCGTCTGTCCTTCCCGGGCGCGCGTACGCTTCCTCGAATCGCGCGAGGAACCGCGGCACGGCACCAGGGCTGACCGGAACGTGTCTTCCGACCTTGACGTCACACGTGCGCAGCTCTCCCGGCGACACGCGGAGTCGTTGCTGGGTGGCGGGATGCTCGACCCAGAGCAGATCTTCCGGCAAGGCCGCGCAGAACCGTGTGTGGATCTCGCGTACGGCCGGCTCGGTCGCGGCGCGATCGTGGACTCCACCGGCGTCGATCCAGCGCTGAACGGCAATGTGTGCCTTCGCTTCGAGCTGGAGATCGCGCTTTCTCGGATCGGGACTGTAGTCGTTGGCGAGCGCCCGTTCGATTTCGATCGGGTGCGTATCGTGCCCCTCGATGAGGTTGCTGTAGTAGCAGTTCATCGCTCGGACCAGATCCGAAAGCGGCTGCCGCACCCCGGATGGCATCCCACTGCGAAACGACGCCGACGCCTGCGCCAGCTCGATTGCGAGGTCGATCAGCGAAGCTCGGTGGCGCGAGGCCTCGGGGATCTGCAGAGGTTCCATCAGTGCGATGGATTCTCGGCGATCGACGGCCCCGTTTATGTCCGCTACCATGACCGCTCAAGAGTTGCATGAAGTCATCGTTATAGCTAGAAATATCGCAGTATTTGCCAATCTTACGACCTCATCTATGACCGCATTGATGGCCACCCTCGAACGAGCACTGGCGGGTCTCGAAAGCCGCCGATTGCCGCGATCTCGTACGCCGCACGCAGCCCGCTCTCCAGCGCACCGTTCATGTAGCCCTGCCAGCGCTCGCTGGTGTGCTCGCCGGCGAACAGGACGCGACCGTGCGGACGCCGCAGCCACGCGCGCAGCGCGGGGTCGAAGCCGGCATCGAACGCGGCGTAGCCGCCGCGCGACCAGGGCTCGTCCTCCCACCGGACGACGTGCGCTCCGACCACGCGCGCCTCGTGCGCGCCGAGCCAGCGCAGGTCCTCGCGCAGCGCGTCGACGCCGCGGGTGGCCAGTCGTTCCGACAGCGCGGCGCTGGCGGAGCCACCCGCCAGCAGCGTGAGGATGCCGTGCGGGCCGCGCTGCTCCTCGTTCGCGTCCCAGACCGCGCCGTGGCCGAGGTCCGAGCCGATCGCGCTCGGTCGGCCCTGCTCCTGCCAGAAGCGGTGCTCGAACTGCAGCGAGGCCTTGGTCGCGGCACCGTAGCGCAGCGCGGCGATCGCTTCGCCCTGCCGGTCGGGCAGCGCGGGCTCGAACGCCACCGCGCTCAGCGTGGTCGTGGGTAGCGCCAGCACGGCGAAGTCGGCGCGCGACTCGCCGGCGCGTCCCGCACCGTCCTCCCAGGACACGCGCACCGCGTGCTCGTCTTGACGCACGCCCCGTACCACATGCCCGAGCTGGATCGGCAGCTCCGCGGCGAGCGCACCCGCCAGCCGGTCGTTGCCGCCGGCGATGCGGTAGAGCCCGCCGTCGGCAGGACCGTCCTGCTGCGCGAACAGGTCGACCAGGACGAGCAGCGAGAGCTGGTCGGGGTCGGCGACGAAGAAGCCGCGCAGGCTGGTCGCGAGCGAGCGCAGCGCCGGCCCGGCCGCGACGTCGTCGAGCCAGGACGCTACCGAGCGTCCCGCGATCGCCCGCGCGATCGGGCCCGCCCAGTCGCGCTCGGCCAGCCGGTGCGCGGCGATCTCGTCGCGCAGGCGGCCTGCCAGCTCGGCCCAGCCGCGCTCGCCGCGCCGGATACGGCGCACGCCCTCGTCGTCGAGCCGATACGAGGCGAAGCCGCTCTCGAGGATGCGCACCGTCTGCAAACCAAAGCGCTCGGCGAGCTCGCGGATCGTCGTCTGCTCCTCGTCGACGAGGTCGGCGCCGGCCTCGGCGTGCTGTGCGCCGGCGAAGCCGTCGCGGATCGTCCATACGCGGCCGCCGATGCGCTGGCGCGCCTCGAAGACCGTGACCGCGCAACCCCAGAGCCGGAGCTGCCAGGCCGCGGCGAGGCCCGCGAGCCCGGCGCCGGCGACGATCGCGCTGTTGCCGCGCAGCCGCTCGGGGGCGTCATGAGCCGCGCGGTTCACGAGCGCTTGCTCCCGCCGCCGGACGCGCCGTCCTCGAGCAGGATCTCGCGCAGGATCGAGCGGTGGCAGCGCGCCTCGTCGGTGCACGAGGACGAGCACAGCAAGGTGACGGTCTCCCCGCCGGTGATGCGATCGCGCAGCTCGCGCAGGCGGGCACGGGCGGGGTTCTCGTCCATCTCGGCGACGAAGCGCCGCCGGTACTCCGCGAAGTCGATTGCCGGCTGTCCCTTGCCGTAGGCGGCGGCGTGCAACGCCTCGCTCGGCCCGAGGTCGCGCCACCACTCGTCCCAGGTCTCGTCCTTCTTCGCCAGCGCGCGCGGGCGGAAGCGGCAGACCAGCAGCCGCGTTCCGTCGCCGGGACTCGCAGGGTCGTCCCAGCGACGGGTCCGGACCTCAGCCATGACCTTCCGAGCCTAGCGCACGTGCAACGTCCGGCCAACGCGCGGCGCCGGGCGACGCCGCGCGAACGGGCAGCGCCCAGCAGACGAGCACGCCGCGAGTGCGGGACCCCACCGGCGACGCGGGCGCACGGGCCCGGCACGACGCGTGCTCTACCAGCGCGGTGATGTCTCGGGAGACCGGCTTGACGGAGGAGGCATGCGCGCCGGCCGACATGGACGTCGTGCTCCCCGAGCACCTCTGCGGCCTGTGGCGGCGCGTCTCGCTCGAGACGCCAGACGCACCGCTCGACACCACCACGCGGGTCTTCTGGCTGCAGACGCCGACCCTGTTCGCCGACATCCGTATCCCCGCGATCCGCGCCCTGTCGCCCGAGCGCACCAGGCTCGACGACTACTGCGACGCGGAGCTCGCACTGCTGGCGCAGCAGGACGGGTTCGCGGGTCGAACCGCGCTCGCCGCCGACGTCTGTCAGTGGCAGCGCGAGATCAGCTTCCAGCCACCGATCGGCGTTCCGGACGAGGGCCGGCTGGTCTGCCGCGGCGACGAGATCGTCGAGGACGGGATCCACCTGCCCTATCGCGAGCTCTGGCAGCGGGTCGGGGGAAGCGTGGGGAGCTGGCTCGCACGGCGCTCGATCACCGAAGATCCACGCAGCGGCACGCAGACCGTCTCGTACCTGGTCGCGGCCGGCGAGTGGTTCCTCTACGCGCGCTCGCGCTGCGGTCCGGCGCTCGAGGAGGCGCCCTCGCTGCTCCACCTTGCCGTGTCGCGCAGCAACTGCCGCGGCGGCCTGATCGCGCTGCTGGACTTCGAGATCTCGCTCGGCCGGCGCAGCGGCGGCGCCGCGCCGTGGCAGATCACGCTCTCGACCTTGCCGTTCCGCGAGGGCTGCGTGCTCAGCCCGAGCGAGCGGCTCGAGAGCTGACGCTCAGAGCGCGCTCTCGCCCTGCTGCTCGAACATCCGCCGCAGCAGCTCCTCGCGCACCGCGGTCGGCGAGCGCGACTCGTGCAGGTAGCCGACGATCTCGCGCTTCAGCCGCAGGAACTCGGGCGCGAGCTTCTGCTCGAGGGAGCGCGGCTGCGGCAGCTCGACGCGCAGGTCGGCGCGCACGCGGCCCGGGCGCGGCGACATGACGATGATCCGGTCGCTCAGGAAGATCGCCTCGTCGACGTCGTGCGTGACGAACAGAATGGTCTTCTTCCAGTGCAACCGCACCAGCAGCAGCAGCTCCTGCATCTCCTCGCGGGTCTGCGCGTCGAGCGCCCCGAAAGGCTCGTCCATCAGCAGGACTGCGGGATCGTTGGCCAGCGCGCGCGCGATCGCCACGCGCTGCCGCATGCCACCGGAGAGCTCGCGCGGGTAGGCATTGTGGAAGTCGGCGAGGCCCATCAGGTCGAGCAACGTGTAGATGCGGTTGACGCGCGCCATCACCTCGGCGACGCTGCCTTCGCGGAAGTCGTTGACCCGCAGGTCCTGGCAGAAACGCGTGTTCTCGAGCACGGTCAGCCACGGGAACAGGTTGTAGCTCTGGCACACCATGCCGCGGTCGGCGCCCGGACCACGCAGCGGACGCCCGTCGAGCAGAACCTCGCCGCCGCTCGCGTCCTCGAGCCCGGCGACGATGTACAGCAAGGTCGACTTGCCGCAGCCCGAGGGCCCGACCAGCGAGACGAACTCGCCGTCGGCGACGTCGAACGAGGTCGGCGACAACGCTTGCGTCGACTTGGTACGGGTCGCAAAGACCTTCTCGACCTCACGGATCTCGAGCTTGACGCTCATGCGCGCTCCGTCACCGCCCATGGGAAGAACCGGCGGTGCGCCCGGCGGAACATCACGTCGAGCGTGAGCCCGATCACGCCGAGCAGGATCAGGTAGACGAAGATCTTCGGCGTCTGCAGGAAACGCGAGAACTTGAGGATGCGGTAGCCGAGGCCCTCGTTGGCAGCGACCAGCTCGGCCACCACCAGGTAGGTCCAGGCCCAGCCGTTGCAGAGCCGCAGCGCGTCGAACACCCCGGGCAAGGCCGCCGGCCAGAGCACCTTGCCGATGATCTCGCCGCGCGTCGCACCCATGGTGTAACTCACCTGCACCAGCTCGTAGGGCACCTTGCGCACTTCCTCCGCCACCATGAGCAGCATCTGGAAGAACGTGCCGGCGAAGATGAGCATCACCTTGGGCGTCTCGCCGATCCCGAACAGCACCATCATCAAGGGGACCAGAGCCGGCACGGGGATGTAGCGCACGAACTCGGCCAGCGGCTGAACGATGCCCTCGCCGACCTTGAAGGCGCCGATCAGCACGCCGAGCGGAATCGCGATCACCGCCGATAGCAGGAAGCCCGCGCTCACGCGCAGGAAGCTGACCTGGATGTCCTGCCGGATCCCGGCATCGCTCAGGAAGTCGACCGCCGCGTCCCACACCCGCTCGGGCGACGGCACGAACACCGGGTTCACGAACGGCTGGTGGCTCACCCACTCCCAGAACACGAACGCCAGCACGAAGCTCGCCGTGGCGAGCGTCACGTAGGCGCTCTGCGGGATGTCGCGCCGCAGCGCGAACCAGTGCACCCGGGCCGGGCGCACCGGCCGCGGCGCGATCCTCGTCACCTCGGACCGCGCGCCGGCCGGCAGCAGGTCGCGCAGGTCCTCGGGACGAACGTTGGGTAGTCCGGCCAAGGGGTCAGTTCTTGAGGCCTTCGACGAACTTCGGCTCGAGCGAGGCAGCGTAGTCCGGAACCTTCTTGATCTGGTCCGAGCTCTCGAGGAACTCGGCGATCGTCTTGCCGCTGCCGTACAGCGAGGAGTCGTCGTCGCGCTTGGCGAACGCGTTCAGGTTCTGCTGCAGGTCGAAGAACTTGGTGCCGGGCAGGAAGGCCTTGTAGTCGGCGGGCGGCTGCTCGACGACTTTCGCCATGATCGCGACCGCCTCGTCCTCGTTGCTGCGGATGAAGTCGACGATCTCGAAGTACGACTTGACCACCGCCTTGACGTCGTCCGGCCGCTCGTCGAGCACCTTCTTCTGGAACACCACGATGTCCGGCACCAGGCCGGGGATGTCGGCCGAGCTGAAGATCACCTTGCCCTTGCCCTCGCGCTGGATCTGCGCGATCCACGGCTGCCAGATCGCGGCCGCGTCGATCTTGCCGGCGATGAATGCCGCGGCGGCGTCGCCGACCGTCAGGTTCACGTACTTGATGTCCTTCTCGGTCATGCCGTTCATGGCGAGCGCCTTGAGCAGCATGAAGTGATCGACGGTGGCGAGCTCGGTGCCGACCGTCTTGCCCTTCAGGTCCTTCACCGACTCGATGCCCGGCTTGGCGACGATCGCGTCGTTGCCGAAGGAGTTGTCGAGCACCTGCACGACCTTCAGGTCGATGCCCTCGGCGAGCGGCGCCATCAGGTCGCTCCAGGTCTGCAGGTTGCCGTCGAGCTGGCCGGTGTTCACCGCGGTGAGCGAGTCGGTGTAGACCGGAAACCACACCAGCTCGACGTCGACACCGTTCTTCTTGAAGATCCCCTTGACCTTGCCGATCTCCCACGAGGTGTAGCCGGGCCAGTCGCTGTAGCCGATCTTGAGCGGGTCCTTCGCGGATGCAGCTCCCGCCCCGAGGGTGAGTGCCAGGAGTGCTGCGCAGAGCGTGCTGATCTTCTTCATGGGCTTCCCCTTCTTTCCTGTCTGGTGATCGCTTCCCGACGGCGCGGATAGGATCAGAAGAACTTCGCGTAGCGACGGATCTCCCAGTCGCTCACGTGCTGGTGGTACTCTTCCCACTCGGCGCGCTTGTACTTGATGAACTCCGCGCGCAGCGCCGCGCCGAGCACGCGCTCGAAGAACGGATCGGCGGCGAACGCGTCGACCGCCTCGCCGAGCGTGCGCGGCAGCGCCTGGACGCCGCCCGCGGCGAGCTCCTCGTCACTCAGCTCGTAGAGGTTCTCGGCGTGCGGCTCGCCCGGATCGAGATTCTCGCGGATGCCCTCGAGGCCCGCCGCGAGGCAGAGTGCGGTGGCGAGGTACGGATTCATCGATGAGTCCGCGTTGCGGCACTCGCAGCGTCCGCCGGCCATCGGCACGCGCAGCGAGTTCGAGCGGTTGTTGGTGCCGAACGAGTTGAAGACCGGCGCCCACGAGTAGTAGCTCATCGCGCCGCGGCGGATGAGCCGCTTGTAGCTGTTGACCGTCGGCGCCAGCACCGCGCACAGCGCGCGACCGTGGCGCAGGATGCCGGCGATGAACTGGTAGCCGAGCGGCGACAGCCCGAGGCCGCGCGGATCCTCGTTGCGCGGCACGGCGAACAGGTTCTTGCCGCTCGCACGGTCGGCGAGGCTCATGTTGAGGTGCGCGCCGTTGCCGGTCTTGCCGGCGAACGGCTTCGGCATGAACGTCGCGACCAGGCCGAACTCCGACGCCACGTGACCGATCATGTGCCGGAAGAACACGTAGCGGTCGGCCATGGTGAGCGCGTCGGCGTAGTTGAAGTCGAACTCCCACTGGCCGTTGCCGTCCTCGTGGTCGAACGAGTAGACGTCCCAGCCGAGCTCGTTCATGTACGTGACCATGCGGTCGAGGAACGGGAAGCTGCGCAGGAACGAGCGCACGTCGTAGCACGGCTTGGTGAGGTCGTCGCTCGCGTCCGGCACCACCAGCCGTCCGCCCTCCTCGCGCAGCACGTAGACCTCGCACTCGATGCCGGTGTTGAAGGTGAAGCCCATCGCCTCGGCCTCGGCGAGGACGTTACGCAGCAGCACGCGCGTGTTCAGTGGATAGGGCTCGCCGTGGAAGTGGTTGTCGGACGGGATCCAGGCGACGTCCTTCTGCCAGGGCAGGCGGATCATGCGCTCGAAGTCGGGCGCCGCGCTGATCTCGTCCTCGTTCGGCTCCTGGCCGAGACCGTCGAGCGCGTAGCCGGTGAACAGCTCGGAGCCGTGCATCATGTGCGCGAAGTGCTCGATCGGAACGCACTTCGCCTTCGGCTTGCCGTGGATGTCGACGTAGGCGCCGATCAGGTAGCGCACGCCTGAGTCGCGCAGCTCGTGCTTGCGCTTCTCGAGATTCTCGTCGGACGCTGCTTCCAGGCTCATCGAACGGCGGCCTCCGTGAAGTAGCTGGCGGCGAGCGGCGGTGACTCGTGCAGCCCGGCGCGGACCTGTGCGGTGAGATCGGCGACGATCATCTCGAAGAGCGCGGCACCGAGCTCCGTGGTCGCGCCGCTCGGGCTGCCGGTGACGCCATTGGTGCTGGTCCGGTTGACGGGGTGTGCGAACAGCAGGCCGGCGGTCCGGTCGGGATCGTCGGCGCGGGCGAGCTCGGACAGGCGCACCCGCTCCGGGCGCACCGCGAGGACGAGGGCGGTCTCGGCGCAGTTGGCGTGCCAGTCGTCGGCGTCGCCGCAGAAGGCGTGCCGCACGCGCTCCGACACCGCGCCAACGTCGCGCAGCGCCACCATGCAGTCGTCGAAGCGGGCCCGCAGCAGCTCGAGCGCGCAGCGCAGCGGTGCGGCGTTGGTCACGTGACCATTCAAGATCAAGATTCTCCGGAAGCCGGAGCGGTAGGCCCAGCTCAGGCACTCGAAGGTGAGCTGCGCGAGCGTCTGCGGCTCGAGCGACAGCGTGCCGGGCCAGCGGTGCGAGTGGCCGAGCGAGCAGCCGTACGGCATCGCCGGCAGGACCGGCACCCCGGTCCGCACCGAGACCGCGTGCGCGACCGCGGTCGCCGTCACGGTGTCGGTGTCGACCGCGAGGTGCGGGCCGTGCTGCTCCGTCGACCCGACCGGCAGGATCACCATGTCCATGCCGCCGGCGCGCAGCGCAGCGATCTCCGGCCACGTCAGCTCCTCCCGGAGCAGCGGACGGGCTTGGTGCTCAGTCTCTGTCATGCGTCGCAAGGCTCGGGCAGCAACTCGGGTGCCACCGCTGGCGCCGTAGGATCCGTCAGCCCTGCGGCCGGATGCGCCCATCAACGCGGCATCAGCAGCCCGCATTGCGGGCAGACGATCAAGGAATGGTCAGCTCGGTACGCGCTGCGTCGAAACCCGGGCGCGGGAATCGCGACCGGCCCAATGGCATGCTTCTCGCAGCCGGGAACCGTGCGACACGGGTTCCGTTGTGGCATCTGCTCGGACCTGGAGGGTACTGCCGATGACGCCAGCGGAGACGAAAGCGCGTGAGGTCCTCTACGAGGAGGAGATCGCGGGCGGCAAGCACTGGTCGTTCGTGCTGCGCCGCGGCAGCCTGCTGCGCCTGGTCGATCTGCAGGGCGGGGCCAACGTCGGCATGCTGTTCTACAACCCGCACAACACCCTCGAGCGCTACAACGCGCCTGACACCCTCAAGTGCCAGCACACCTTCAAGCTGACGCGCGGCAACTGCCTCTACTCCGACATGGGGCGCGTCTTCTGCTCGATCGTCGAGGACAGCGTCGGCTGGCACGACACCGTGTGCGGCAGCTCGACCCGGGCGATCGTCGCCGAGCGCTGGGGGCTGCAGAGCTACCAGGAGCACCGCAACGACTGGACGTTGAACGGCCACGACAGCTTTCTGGTCGAGGGCGGCAAGTACGGCCTCGGCCGGCGCGACCTGGCGGCGAACGTGAACTGGTTCAGCAAGGTCGCGGTCGAGGACGACGGCTCGATGGTCTTCGATCCGCACAACGCCAAGGCTGGCGGCTTCGTCGAGCTGCGCTTCGAGATGGACACCCTGGTGCTCTTCCATACCTGTCCGCACCCGCTCGATCCGTCGCCCGAGTACCCGCGCAGGCCGATCGCCTACCAGATCACGCGCGCGGCACCGGTCGCCGGCGACGACTACTGCCGTGGCTTCCGGCCCGAGAACGGGCGCGGCTTCGAGAACAACCGCATCTACCACCTGCTCTCCCACCCCGGCGCCGGCTGAGCGCGCGGAGCTGCCCGTGTTGAAGGAAAGCACACGCGACCCTGCGACCGCCGTCGACCGCAAGACGATTCCGGCCGGCGACTACTGGATCCAGGAGGTGGAGCGCGGCCAGGTGCTGCGCATCGTCGACCTGAAGGGCAACCAGGCGGCCGACACCCTCTTCTATTCCGCGGCCGATCCCGCCGAGCGCTACAGCGCCGTCGACACCATCCGCGCGCAGCGCAACGTCTACCTCGGCGTTGGCTCCAAGCTGCTCTCGACCAGCGGCAACGTGCTGCTCGAGATCGTCGCCGACACCGTCGGACGGCACGACACGCTCGGCGGCGCGTGCGCGACCGAGTCGAACACGGTGCGCTACGCGCTCGAGAAGAAGACCATGCACGCGTGCCGCGACTCCTGGCTGCTCGCGGTCGCCGAGAACGACCACTACGGGCTCACCAAGCGCGACATCGCGCACAACATCAACTTCTTCATGAACGTGCCGATCACCGCCGACGGCGGCCTGACCTTCGCCGACGGTGTGTCCGGTCCGGGCAAGTACGTCGAGCTGGTGGCGGCGACGGACGTGATCGCGCTGATCTCGAATTGCCCGCAGCTCAACAATCCGTGCAACGCCTACGATCCGACGCCGGTCGAGGTGCTGATCTTCGCGGCACCGGCCTGATGTTCCGCAAGATCCTGATCGCCAACCGCGGCGCGATCGCCTGCCGGATCCTGCGCACGCTCGATCGCCTCGGCATCGCGAGCGTCGCGATCTACTCGGAGGCCGACCGGCACGCGCGTCACGTCGCACTCGCCGGCGAGGCGATCTGCGTCGGGCCGCCGCCGGTGGCGCAGAGCTACCTCGACATCGAGCGCATCGTCGCGGCGTGCCGCGTGAGCGGCGCCGAAGCGGTTCATCCGGGCTACGGCTTCCTGAGCGAGAACGCCGGCTTCGCCGAGCGCCTCGCCGAGGCCGGGGTACGCTTCATCGGGCCGCGCCCCGAGCACATGCGCGTCTTCGGACTCAAGCACACCGCGCGCCAGGCCGCGGCGGCGTGCGGCGTGCCGCTGCTGCCGGGCACCGGCTTGCTGCGCGACGTCGCGGAGGCGGGCGCCGCGGCCGAGCGCATCGGCTACCCGGTGATGATCAAGAGCTCGGCGGGCGGCGGCGGCATCGGGCTGCAGCTCTGCCGCAACGCCGAGGATCTTCCCGGCCTGTTCGACACCGTACGGCGTCTCAGCAAGAGCAACTTCAAGGACGATGCCGTCTACCTCGAGAAGTACCTCGACCGCGCGCGCCACGTCGAGGTGCAGATCTTCGGCGACGGCGCGGGCGCGGTGGTGGCGCTCGGCGAGCGCGACTGCTCGCTGCAGCGGCGCAACCAGAAGGTCGTCGAGGAGACCCCGGCCCCGCACCTGCCCGCCGCGACGCGTGCCGCGATGCTCGACGCGGCGGTCCGCCTCGGGCGCCACGTCGGGTACGCGTCCGCGGGCACGGTCGAGTTCATCTACGACGACGCCAGCGAGGCGTTTTACTTCCTCGAGGTCAACACCCGCCTGCAGGTCGAGCACGGCGTCACCGAGGAGGTCACCGGCATCGACCTGGTCGAGTGGATGATCCGTCAAGCAGCGGACGAGCTGCCGGGGCTCGAGGCGCGCGTGCCCGAGCCGCGCGGCGCATCGATCCAGGTGCGGCTCTACGCGGAGGATCCCGGCAAGGGCTTCCTGCCCTGCGCCGGCCGCCTGACGCACGTCGCCTTCCCACACGACACGCGCGTCGATACCTGGGTCGAGACCGGCTCCGAGGTGAGCGCGTTCTACGACCCGATGCTCGCCAAGCTCATCGTGCGCGCCGGCGACCGCGCGACCGCGCTGCAGAAGCTGCGCGCCGCGCTCGAAGCCACGGAGATCCACGGCATCGCGACCAACCTCGACTACCTGAGGTCGATCGCGTCCTCGGAGCTGCTCGCATCGGGACGGGTCAGCACGCGCGCGCTCGCGTCCTACGCCTACGCGGCACCGACGGTGGACGTGCTCGCGCCGGGCGCGCAGTCGAGCCTGCAGGACTGGCCCGGGCGCGTCGGCTACTGGGCCGTCGGCGTGCCGCCGAGCGGCCCGATGGACCCGCTGTCGCACCGCCTCGCCAACCGCCTGCTCGACAATGCGGCGGACGCAGCAACGCTCGAGATGACGCTCACCGGTCCAACCCTGCGCTTCAACCACGCGACCACCATCTGCCTCGCCGGGGCAACGATGACGGCGTCGCTCGATGGCGCGGGCGTCCCGTGGCTGACGCCGATCGCGATCGCGGCAGGACAGGTTCTGACCCTGGGAGCGGTCGACGGTCCGGGACAGCGTGCCTACCTCGCGGTGCACGACGGCTTCGACGCGCCGGTCTACCTGGGCAGCCGCGCGACCTTCTCGCTCGGCCGCTTCGGCGGCCACGCGACCGGCGTGCTGCGCACCGGCGACGTGCTGCGGCTGCGCGACGTCGCCAGCGTGCGCCCGCCGAACGGGGCGCTCGCAGCCGAGCTGCGCCCGCCGCTGGCGCGCGCCTGGGAGCTCGGCGTCCTCTACGGTCCGCACGGCGCGCCCGACTTCTTCACCGCGGACGACATCGAAGCTTTGTTCGCCGCCGCCTACGAGGTGCACTTCAACAGCGCGCGCACCGGCGTGCGCCTGATCGGCCCGAAGCCGGCCTGGGCACGCACCGACGGCGGCGAGGCGGGGCTCCACCCGTCGAACATCCACGACAACGCCTACGCCGTCGGCACACTGGACTTCACCGGCGACATGCCGATCCTGCTCGGCCCCGACGGGCCGAGTCTCGGCGGCTTCGTCTGCCCGCTGACGGTGGTGCAGGCGGAGCTGTGGAAGCTCGGCCAGCTCAAGGCGGGCGACAAGGTGCGCTTCCGCCTGCTCGACGCAGCAGAGGCGAGCGCGCTGCGCGGCGCGCAGGAGGCGCTGGTCGCCGCGCTCGCCGCGCCGTCGCGGCCGCCGCGGCCGCCGCCGAACAGCACGGCACGCAGCGCAGCACCGTCCGGCTCCGCCGTGCTGCGCCGCACCGAGGCGGGTGGCAGCGCGGTCTGCCTGCGTCCGTGCGGCGACGACTACCTGCTGGTCGAGTTCGGCGAGCCGGTGCTCGATCTGACCCTGCGCTTCCAGGCGCACGCCCTGATGGAGAGCGTGCGCGACGCGAGGATCGCGGGCATGATCGACCTCACGCCCGGCATCCGCTCGCTGCAGCTCCACTACGATGCGCGCGTGCTGCCGCCGGCGCGCCTGTCGGCCATCCTCGACGAGCACCTGGCAGCGCTGCCCGCGGTCGACGCGATCGAGGTGCCGACGCGCGTCGTGCACATGCCTCTGTCGTGGGACGACGAGGCGACCCAGCTCGCGATCCACAAGTACCAGGAGCTGGTCCGCCCCGACGCACCCTGGTGTCCCTCGAACATCGAGTTCATCCGCCGCATCAACGGCCTCGCCGACGAGGACGCCGTCAAGCAGATCGTATTCGGCGCGAGCTATCTGGTGCTCGGGCTCGGCGACGTCTACCTGGGTGCGCCGGTCGCGACCCCGGTCGATCCGCGCCACCGCCTGGTCACCACCAAGTACAACCCTGCGCGCACCTGGACACCCGAGAACGCGGTCGGCATCGGCGGCGCGTACCTGTGCATCTACGGCATGGAGGGCCCGGGCGGCTACCAGTTCGTCGGCCGCACGGTGCAGGTCTGGAACACCTACCGGCAAACCGCGAGCTTCATCGAGGACAAGCCGTGGCTGCTGCGCTTCTTCGACGAGATCCGCTTCTTCCCGGTGAGCGGGCAGGAGCTGCTCGAGGCGCGCGAGGCCTTTCCGCACGGCGCGTATGCCCTGTGCGTCGAGCCGTCGGTGTTCCGGCTGGCCGACTACCGTCGCTTCCTCGCCGACAACGCGGCCTCGATCGCCGCGTTCAAGGAGCGCCAGCAGGCGGCCTTCGCCGCCGAGCGCGAGCGCTGGCGCGAGCTCGGCCTTGCGACCTACGTCGCCGACGACGCGCTCGCACCTCCGGCCGAGGACGAGGCGGCGCTGCCGGCGGGGCAGTCTGCGGTGTGCGCGCCGGTCCCGGGCAACGTGTGGCAGGTGCGGGTCGCGCCCGGTGACAGCGTCCAGGCTGGCCAGATCGTGGTCGTGCTCGAGTCGATGAAGATGGAGATGGACGTCACCGCGGCGAGCGACGGCGTCGTGGCCGAGGTGCTCTGCCAGCCGGGGCGCAGCGTCCATGGCGGGCAGCGCCTGGTGATCCTGGCGGAGGCGTGACGGCGTGGCTGCGGGCGGCATGACCATCGCGGCGCTGGCGTCCGCGTACGCATCGGGGCGCACGCCGGAGGACGTCGTCGACGCGGTCTTCGATCGCATCGCGACATGCCCGGATCCGGCGGTCTGGATCACGCTGCGCGAGCGCGCGGACGTCGTGCGCGAGGCGCGCGCGCTCGCTGCGGACGGACGCGGGCGAAGCCCGCTCTGGGGCATTCCCTTTGCTGTCAAGGATAATATCGACTGCGCGGGCCTGCCGACCACGGCGGGGTTTCCACCCGCGGCCCGCACGCCGGCGCACGACGCCGCCGCGGTGGCGCGGCTGCGCGCGGCCGGGGCGCTGGTGGTCGGCAAGACGAACCTCGATCAGCTCGCGACCGGGCTGGTCGGTGTGCGCTCGCCGTACGGGATTCCGCGCTGCGTCTTCGCCGCCGATCACGTCTCGGGCGGCTCGAGCTCGGGCTCGGCGGTGGCGGTCGCGCGCGGCCTGGTCCCTTTCGCGCTTGGTACCGACACCGCGGGCTCGGGACGCGTCCCCGCCGCCTTCAACAACGTCGTCGGAGTGAAGCCGACGCGCGGCCTGATCTCGACCTCGGGCGTGGTGCCGGCCTCGCCCTCGCTCGACTGCGTGAGCGTGTTCGCGGCGAGCGTTGCCGAAGCCGGCCTCGTCCGGGCGCAATGTCAGGCCTACGACGCCGCCGACCCGTACGCGCGCCGCGCCGGCAGCCATCCCCTGCCGGCGGCCGGGGCCGTGGTCGGGATCCTGGCCGAGGACGACCGTGCGTTCTTCGGCGACACCGACGCCGCCGAGCTCTACGCGCGCGCGGCACGGCTCGCCGAGGAGAACGGCCACCGGACGACGCGCTTCGACTTCGCCCCCTTCCGCGAGGCGGCAGGGCTGCTCTACGGCAGCGCCCTGGTCGCGGAGCGCCTGGCGGCGCTCGAGGGCACGATCGCGGGGCACCACGACCTGCTCGATCCCACCGTGTCCGGGATCCTCGAGGACGCGCGCCGGTACTCGGGCGCGGATGCGTTCCGCGCGCTGCAGGTGCTCACCGGGCTGCGCCGACGCGCCCAGGCGGTGTGGGCGGAGATGGACGTCCTGCTCCTGCCGACCGCACCCACCATCTATACCGTGCAGCAAATCCTGGCCGACCCGATCCGCCTCAACGCCAACCTCGGCACCTACACCAACTTCGTGAACCTGCTCGATTGCTGCGCGATCGCGGTGCCGGCGGGGTTCACGCACGCGGGGCTACCGTTCGGCACGACCCTGGTCGCGCCCGCCTTCTGCGACGACGCTCTCGCGGTGCTCGCCGACGACCTGCACCGCGCCCTCGAGCCGAGCTTCGGCATGAACCGCGATCCGCTGCCCGAAGCGCGCGCCACGGCGGCGCCCGGCGAGGCAACGGTCGACCTCGTCGTGGTCGGCGCCCACTTGAGCGGCGAGCCGCTGAACGACGAGCTGCTCGAACGCGGCGCGACGCGCGTCGCCAGCACGCGCACCGCCGCGGACTACCGGCTGTTCGCCCTGCCCGGTACGACACCCCCCAAGCCCGGCCTGGTGCGCCAGCCAGGGCTCAGCGGGGCCGGCATCAAGGTCGAGGTGTGGCGGCTGTCAACTAACAAGTTTGGCGACTTCGTTGCCGGCGTGCCGGCACCGCTGGTGATCGGCACCGTGACCCTCGAGAACGGCGCGCGCGCAAAGGGTTTTCTCTGCGAGCCATGCGCGATCGAAGGCGCCGAGGACATCACCGCGTACGGCGGCTGGCGAGCGTACCGGCGCGCACGCCGGGTGTGAGCGCTGCCCACGCCGCGGCCGCGTGCTGCCCGCCAGACGGGCACTGCCTGCGAGAGCGGCATCGATTGCCGTTGCACGAACGCGGCTGCTGGAGAATCCAGCGTGGCAACCCGGCATGCACGTTGCTCCACGGACGCGCGACCCTGCGGACGCACGGCTCGCGTCCGTGCCTAGACTTCGAAGAGAGGAGAAATGATGTTTTCGACCCATTCGCGCGCACGAGGTGCGCTCTGTAGGAGCCTGGCGGCCACGTTGTGCCTCGTGGCGGCACCCCTCGCCGCTTGGGGCGCGGAGCCGGCACCGGCGGGCAGCGTCGAGGCGGGCAGTGATCCCGCGACGACGGCCGAGCCACCCCCGACCAACGCCGGCAAGGTGGCGCTGAGCGTCGGCTCGGACTTCACCACGGCGTACTACTTCCGCGGCATCCTGCAGGAGCGCAACGGATTCATCTGGCAGCCTTACGCGGGCGTCACGTTCAAGCTCGCCGAGGACGTTGGCTACGGCGTGATCGACAACATCGACTTCTCGATCGGCTCCTGGAACAGCATCCAGAGCAACCAGACGCTGGCCTCGGGGAGCGGACCTGCCAACTGGTACGAGTCCGACGTCCTGGTCGGCTTCACGATGGGGCTGTGGGGCTTCGTGTCGACCAACATCACGTACGCCGCCTACACCTTCCCGAACGGCGCCTACGCGACCGCGCAGGAGCTCGACTGGACGATCGCCTTCAACGACTCAGAGCTGCTCGGTCCGTTCGCGCTCAACCCGTCGCTGCTGTGGGCGTTCGAGGTCGACAGCACCGCGTTCGGCGACACCTCCCAGGAGGGCATCTTCCTGGGTGTAGGCGTGAAGCCCAGCGTGGTCCTGTTCGAGGAGGCCGAGTACCCGCTCACCCTGGCGCTGCCCTTGAGCGTCGGCCTGTCGGTCTCGAACTATTACGAGGAGATCGACGGCGACAACGACACCTTCGGCTACTTCGACGCCGGCCTCGTCGCGAGCGTGCCGCTGAGCTTCATCTCGAGCGACTACGGCGCGTGGAGCCTGAGTGCGGCCGTCGACGTTCTGGTGCTGAGCGACACGCTGGAGCGTGCGAACCTGGGCGACGGAACGCAGGTCGTCGGCAAGGGCGGGATCGCTTTCAGCTACTAGAAAGGGGGCGAAGCCCGCTCGGGCCCCTTCCCCCGCTCGCCTTCGGCTTCGCAGAAGTGGCAGTGCTTGTGGGAGGATGATTGCGAGGCCGATCGGGAGCCCCTCACGCTTCGGCGTGGGGGGCTTTCTTTTTCGGCTCGCGCTCGCGCACCTCTCTGCGGCCGCGCGGCAAGCGGCGCCGGCGTTGAGCGCAACGTCTCCGCGCTGCAGGATCGCGCAGCCGCGCAAGCCCGGTGCGGCGGCGTGCATGGCGGCATCGGACGCAGCCGTCATGCGGATTGCGCGCCGCGGACGGGAAATCCCTCGCGCCGGCGCGACTTCGCGTTGCTGGCATGGGCGCTGCAGAACGCACTCCCCGGCGGCGGCGTGGCTGATCAGAAAGCGCCGTCATGGGGAGAACACATCATGCGAGATCATTCGAGAAGGGTCGGGTTCGCACAACGTATTCACGTCCAGATGCCGCTCGGTGAGCGGCACGAAGCCTGGGACTGCCGTCCGTTCGGCCTCGGCCGCGTGATCGCGCCGGCGCTCCCGACGCGCGTCGAGATCGCCCGGGGCACCTACCTCGACCTGTCGTCGGGCGAGGTCCGCGCCGCCGAGCGCGCGGTCGCGGCCGCTTGATCCGGATCCTCGGGGCACTCGAGCCCATCGCGGCGTTCGTGACGGACCCGGGCCCACACGAGCCCGTCACGGACGCACGCCGCACCGACCGCAGGCCGCGTGGCACGGGGAACCCCGTCGCGATCCTCCCGACGCGGGGCGAGCCCCCGCGCGCGCAGCCCGCGGCCGAGCACAGCGAGCAGGGAGTGGGGGGCCCCGGCGAACTTAGCCCCACGGGGGGCGAGGGACGGGTCCCTCGCCTTAGAACCAGCCGGCGAGCTTGTCGAGCTGCTCGAGACGGGATCCCAGCGCGACGTCGAAGCTTCGCGCCCGCTTCACGAACAGGTGCGCATCGCATTCCCACGTGAAGCCCATGCCGCCGTGGTTCTGCACGTTGTCGGCCGCGTTCTGCACGTAGCCCCCCGAGCACAGGATCTTCGCCACCGAGACCTGGAAGTCCTGGTCGTCGGCGGCGTCGCGCACCGAGACCACCGCGTAGGTGGTCGCCGAGCGCGCGACCTCGGCGCGCACCGCCATGTCGGCACAGCGGTGCTTGACGGCCTGGAAGGAGCCGATCGGCTTGTCGAACTGACGGCGCACCTTGCAGTACTCGACCGACATCTCGACCGTACGCTGGATGCCGCCGACCGCCTCGGCGCACGACAGCACGGTCGCGACGCGCAGCACGTCCGCCACCGCGCCCGCACCGTCCGCGAGCAGCGCGCCGCGTACCGCCTGGAAGCGGACGCGCGCGATGCCGCGCGTCGGATCGAAGCTCGGCCGCGGCTCGACCTCGGCACCCGATCCCGCCGCGACGTAGACGATCGCGTGCGCGGCCACGACGAGGAACGCCGTGCCGGCGTCCGCATCGGACACGTAGCCGCTCTCGCCCGAGACCTCGTTGCCGCGCACCAGGATCGAGCTCGCCGCCGAGGTCGCGTCGACCAGCGCCACGCGCAGATCGCCGGCGACGATCCGCGCCAGATCCGAGTGCTCCGCGGCGCCAGCAGCCAGCGCGCGGGCCGCGAGCACGGTACCGAGCCACGGCCCCGGCGCGAGCGACCGGCCGATCTCCTCGAACAGCACCATCTCCTCGGTGATCGCGTAGCCGGCGCCGCCGCGCGCCTCGGGAACCGCGAGGCCGAAGAAGCCGAGCTCGCCGGCCGCGCGCCACAAGAGCGCGAGCGCGGCCGGACCGGCGTGAGCGAGCTCGCGCACGCGCGCCATCGGCAGCTCGTTCTCGAGGAACGCGCGCACCGAGGCCTGGATCGCCTCCTGGTCGGAGCTGAGCATCAGGTCCATTGCCGGCAGTCCTTCCTTGAATCGAATCCCGCGCTCAGCGCGGCAGGCCGAGCACGCGCTCGCCGATGATGTTGCGCTGGATGTCCTTCGACCCGGCGGCGATGGTCGAGGCGAAGGACAGGAGGTAGCGGAAGACCCAGGTCTCGCGGATGCGCTTGCGGCGCGCACCCTCCTCCGCCGACGCCGGCCCTTCCTCCGCGTCCCACTCGAGGATCTGCGGGCCGAGGATCTCCATCGCGAGCCCGTGCACGCGCTGCTGCAGCTCGGAGAAGAAGATGCGGATCAGCGACGCCTCGGAGCTCGGCACGCCGGTGCGCGCGGTGCGGCTGACGCTGCGGTAGGTCATGGCGCGCAGCGCCTCCACCTCGGCGCGCAGCAGGGCGAGCCGGCGCGCGACGTCGGAGTCGTCGATCGCGCGCTTCGCGCCGTCGGCGCCACCCGGCGCGACCCCGCCGAGCGGCGTGCGCCGTGCGAGCTCGATCAGCTCGCCGACCATGCGCGTCAGGCGGACCTGCTCCGAGAGGAAGGCCGTGCCGCGCTCGAAGCCCAGGGTCGACATCGCGACTCGCCAGCCGTCGTTGATCTGGCCGACGATGTTGGCGCGCGGGATGCGCACCTCGTCGTAGAACACCTCGCAGAAGTCCTGGTGCCCGGCCATGGTGCGGATCGGGCGGATCTCCATGCCCTTCGCATCCATCGGACAGATCACCCAGGTGATGCCCTTGTGCTTGGGCGCGTCCGGGTCGGTGCGCACCAGCAGCTCCTGGAACTCGGCGATCTGTGCGAAGCTGGTCCAGATCTTCTGTCCGGTGACCACCAGGTCGTCGCCGTCGACGACCGCGCGCGCCGCCAGGCTGCCGAGATCGGATCCCGCACCGGGCTCGGAGAAGCCCTGACACCAGACCACCTCGCCGCGCAGGATCTTCGGCAGGTGGAAGGACTTCTGGGCCTCGCTGCCGCAGGCGATCAGGGTCGGACCGCCGTGGTTCAGGCCGACGAACAAGGTCGAAGGGTCGTGCGCGCCCGCCGAGGCGAACTCCTCGTACCAGATGAGCTGCTCCATCAACGACGCACCGCGTCCGCCGTACTCCTTCGGCCACGAGATGCCGGCCCAGCCGGCGGCGTGCATGCGGCGCTGCCAGGCAAGGTCGAACTCGCGCCGGGCCTCGATGTCGTTCTCGGCGGGCGGATCGCTCGGCTTGTTGGCCTCGATCCACTCGCGCGCGCGGGCGCGGAAGCGCTCCTCGTCGGGCGTGAAGGTGATGTCCATCGCCGTGTCCTATTACCGGCCGGGATCGAGTCGGCAACCATTGCCCATGCGGGGTCCGGCCCGCTAGCTTCGGCAGCGCACGCAGCGCCCGCGATGAACGACCACGATCGCAACCGATCCGGCCAGACGGGCGAGGCGGGCCCCGGGCCTGCGTTCGCCGCGGCCGAGGTGCCGGCGGTCGATGGGCTGCGCGGCCTGGCGGCGCTGCTGGTGCTGCTGTTCCACTGCTGGGTGTTCGTCGACGCACCGCTCGATCGCGGTGTGCTGCGCGCGTTCGTCGCCTCGGGCGCACTCGGCGTCGACTTCTTCTTCGTCATCAGCGGCTTCGTGCTGTTCCTGCCGGTCGCGCTGCGCGGCGGACACTTCGGCGACGTGCGCGGCTACCTCGTGCGCCGCATGGCTCGCATCGCTCCCGCCTATTATCTGAGCCTCGTCGTGCAGGCGCTGCTGGTGCGGACGTTGACCGGGTTTCCGTCGCCGTTCTCGACGCGCGGCGGCCTGCTGGTGTTCGTCTCGCACCTGCTCTTCCTGCAGCACCAGCTGCCGGCGTCGCTCGCGCGCGCCGCGGGCTTCTGGGGCAACGTCGTCGGCTTCGGCGTCAACGGCGTCGTCTGGTCGCTGTCGATCGAAGCGCTGTTCTACGTCACCTTGCCGCTGGTCGCAGCCGCGTTCTTCCGCCGGCCCGCGGCCGGACTCCTGCTCGCGATCGTGGCGAGCCTCGGCTGGCGGATCGTCGCGCTGCACGTGCCCGCGCTGATCGTCGAGCCGGCCAGCGGCGCGCCCGGCGCACCACGGCTGCTCGATCAGTATCCCGCGTTCCTCGCCCACTTCGCTCTCGGCATGTACGGCGCCCTGGTCTACGTCCGGGCCGCGCGCGGCCCGAGCTGGGGAGGCGCGGGAACGACGCTGCTGCTCGCACAGCTCGCGGTCGTGACCGCGCTGGTCGCGACCATGATCGGGCACGGCCTCGATCTCGAGCGCGCGCCGCTCGCGTTCGCACGCGAGCTCGGCAGCTTCGTCCCCGCGCTCGCGTTCGCGACCCTGCTCACCCTGGCCGCGATCGCGCCGAGCGGGGCGCTACGCTGCCTGACGTGGCCGCGCGCGCGCTGGCTCGGCGACGTCTCCTATGGCGTGTTCTTGTGGCACCTGCCGCTGATCCTTCTCGTCCGGCGACAGACCAGCCTGGTGATCGAGAAGAGCGACGCGAGCTTCCTCCTCTTGTGCGCGCTCGTGCTGCCGGCGAGCCTGCTGATCGGCTGGCTGTCGCGCCGCTTCGTCGAGGAGCCGGCGATCCGCTGGGCGCGGCGCCGCAGCGCCCGCCGCTGAGTTAGTAGGTCTCCGGAACGAACCGCACCGGCTTCTCGTAGAGCGCGAGCACGATGCAGCCGGCCTCGCTGACGGGTCATCTCAAAGGAACTCTGGTGCGATTTTTTCTTCCAGTATCTCGAGCTGCTCGATCAGGTGTGCGCAGCTGGTGCTGCGGAAGCGCAGGCTCAGCACGTCGGTGCCGAGCGCGGCGTAACGCCGGAACAACGCTGCCATGCGCAGGCGGTCGTCCTCGCGGGTGACGTCGAAGACCTCGTCGGGCGAGAACACCAGCGTGAACGGCTCCGCGCGCTCGCGCCGCGCGCGCCATTCGGGCCACTCACGCGCCTTCGCGAGCAGCACCGCGAGCTCGTCGACGGTCAGGTAGAACGGGTCCCAGCCGTCGGCGAGGGTGAGCGCGCGGCGCAGCGAGCGCGGCGTGCGGCCGCCGAGCCAGATCGGCATGTGCTGCTGGCGCGCGGGCGGATCGACCACGAAGCCGGCGATGTCGAAGTGCGTGCCGTGGTACTCGGGCTCGCGCTTGCCGAGCACCGCGCGCAGCGCGCGCAGCGCATCCTCGTAGCGCGCACCGCGGCCGGCGAAGTCGGCACCGAGCAGCGCGAACTCGGGCTCGAGGCTACCGACGCCGACCCCGAGGATCAGCCGGCCACCGCTGATCACGTCGAGCGTGCCGTAGCGCTTCGCCACCTCGAGGGGGTGGTGGTAGGGCAGCACGAGGACGTGCGTCGCGAGCCGGATCCGGGTGGTGAAGGCCGCCAGATAGCCGAAGGTCGCGAGCGGATCGTAGTAGCGCGCACCGCGCGTGGTGACCACGTCCTGCGGGATGCCGACGTGCTCGCTGCACGTCAGGTGGTGGAAGCCGAGCCGGTCCGCCGCGACGGCGATCGCGCGTAGCTCGTCGGGGCCGGCCTCGACCTCCCAGGGGCCGTGGCCGCGGGCCGTGAGCGTGACGACGGGGGTGGTGAGTCCAAAGCGCATGGGGCGCAGGCTTATCCGGTCGTGCGGCGACGGGCGAGTCCGGGCGACCGTCCGACGAGCAACCTGCGGGCGCCGCATGGTACGACGCACTCATGCCATTCGACTCCGTGTTTCGACCTGGTCTGCTGGCCGGCCAGACCATCATCGTCACCGGCGGCGGCAGTGGCATCGGACGCTGCACGGCGCACGAGCTCGCGAGCCTGGGGGCGACCGTCGCGCTGATCGGTCGCACCGCGTCCAAGCTCGACGCGGTCGCCGCCGAGATCGCGGAGGTGGGCGGCAAGGCGCTGACCTCGGTGTGCGACATCCGCGAGGAGGTACAGGTCCGGGCCACCGTGCAGGATGTCCTCGCCGCGACGGGACGTGTCGACGCGCTGGTCAACAACGCCGGCGGCCAGTTCGCGGCCCCGCTCGCCGCGATCAGCCAGAAGGGCTGGGACGCGGTCGTGCGCAACAACCTGACCGGCGGCTTTCTGTTCGCGCGCGAGTGCTACACGCAGTGGATGGCCGACCACGGCGGCGCGATCGTCAACGTGGTCGCGGACTACTGGGGCAGCATGCCCGGAATGGGGCACTCGGGCGCGGCACGCGCCGGCATGGTGAGCTTCACCGAGACCGCGGCCTTCGAGTGGGCGCAGAGCGGCGTGCGGGTGAATGCCGTCGCACCGGGCTGGATCGTGTCGTCGGGCATGCACACCTACCCGGAGTGGATGCGGCCACACCTGAAGGTGCTGCACACCGCGGTGCCGCTGCAGCGTCTCGGCACCGAGTCCGAGGTGTCGGCGGCGATCACCTTCCTGCTCTCGCCCGCCGCGGCGTTCATCTCGGGTGTGGTGCTGCGTGTCGACGGCGCGGCACCGAACGCGCGCCTCGCCTCGCCGCTGTCCGCGCTGCTGCCCGGTGCCGAGGAGAACGCGAAGAACAGCAAGTGCACCTGGCCGCTGACGCCGCACGAGCGCTCGCAGCCGTTCGACGGCTTCCACCTGGCCGGTCCGAGCAAGCTGTTCGCGGACGAGTGAGCGCGCGGCCGGGGATCGGCGCGGCGCGGCGTCCACGCGGGCGGCTCGCGGCCGGGCTGCACTACGACGAGGGCTTCGTCACGCCCGCCGAGCACGGCGAGCTGGCCGCCTGGCTCGCGACCTTGCACCCGATCTGGGAGGACCGCTTCACCGAGCGTCAAGCCTCCGCCATGGGCGCGCAGCGCCGGCTGCTGCGTCCGGTGTACTGGCTCGGCAACTGGCAATTCGCCTGCCTCGACTACTACCGGCCGCCGAACGGCGTGCGCGACCGCTGCGTGCGCGCCGAGGCCTTTCCCGCCGTGCTGGCACGCATGGTGGCGCGCATCGAGGAGCGCACGCGCGCGATGTTCTGCGGCCCCGACCTGCCGGCGCGCTGGCACCTCAATACCTGCCTGATCAACCTGTACGGCAGCGCGCTCGAGAACGGCAAGACGGTCGACACCGCGCGCGTCGGCGAGCACCGCGACTTCGAGCCCGGACCGGTGGCGTCGATCTCGCTCGGCGAGCGCGCGCTGTTCCAGTTCGTCACCCGCGTCCGGCGCGGCGAGGCGTCGAGCGTGGCTGCACAGCAGTGGCTCGACGACGGCTCGCTGCTGATCTTCGGTGGCGACACCTGGAAGGACCGCACGCTGCATCGCGTGCAGCGCGTCGACCGCCGGCTCGGCACGCGCTTCACCTTCCCGGTCGAGGGCTTCGAGACGCGACGCGTGAACTTCACCCTGCGCTACGTGCCCGACCAGCACGTGGCGCCGTTCGCCAAGCTGTCGGCGCAGACGCGCGACGACGTACGACGCTACGTCGCCGAGCTGGCGCGACACTCGGCGTTCTTCCGGCGCGAGCTCGAAGCGGAGCGCGCGCCGGCGCCGGACGCCGCCGCGCACCGCTGAGGCGCCGTTCTCGGGCGGCTGCGCGCAGTGGGCTCGTTCGTGCTCGCTGCGTCCGTTGCCTGGTGCCTGCGCCGGGACCGGTCACGTCGTCCGCGCACCGAGCGCCGCCGTCACGGCGCGCGCCACCCGCACGCCGTCCAGTGCCGCGCTGACGATGCCGCCCGCGTAGCCCGCGCCCTCGCCGCACGGGTAGAGCCGCGGCAGGCCTGCGCACTCGAAGGTCAGCGGGTCGCGCGGCACGCGCACCGGTGAGCTGGTGCGCGACTCGACGCCGAGCAGCACCGCGTCGCCGCTGGCGTAGCCGCGCATGCGGCGCGCGAACACCGCCAGCGCGTCGCGTAGCCGGGACGCGAGCGGCAAGCCGCTCGCGTCGAGCACGGCGCCGACGTCGGTCGCCGTCAAGCCAGGCTGGTAGCTGCTCTCCGGCACGCTCGACGACGCGCGCCCGGCGAGGAAGTCGTCCGCGCGCGTCGCCGGCGCGCGCATGCCGTCGCCGCCCGCGAGCTTGGCGGCGCGCTCGACGCGGCGCTGCAGCTCGACGCCGGCGAGCGCTCCGGAAACGCCCGCGCGGACGAGGTCGTCGGGCTCGATCGCCACCACCAGGCCCGAGTTCGCATAGCGCGACGCGCGCTTCGAGAGGCTCATGCCGTTGAGTACGATCCCGTCGGGCTCGGTCGCGGCCGGGACGACGAAGCCACCCGGGCACATGCAGAACGAGAACACGCCGCGCCCGTCGGCGCTGTGCGCCAGGCGGTAGGCGGCACTGGGCAGCTTCGGATGCGACGCCACCGGCCCGTACTGCAGGTCATTGATCAGCGTCTGCGGGTGCTCGATGCGCACGCCGAGCGCGAAGCCCTTCTGCTCGAGCGCAACGCCGCAGCCGTCGAGCGCCGCGAGGACGTCGCGCGCCGAGTGCCCGGTCGCGACCACCACCGCTTCGGCGCCGATCTCGCGCCCGTCGGCGAGCATGACCCCGCGCACGCGACCGCGCGGATCGCGCACGAAGCCGGCCACCCTGCTGTCGAAGGCGAACGCGACCCCGACGTCCTCGAGGTGCTCGCGTAGCGCCGTGATCACCTGCGGCAGCTTGTTGGAGCCGATGTGCGGCCGCGCGTCGGTCAGGATCGCGTCGCTGGCGCCGTGCCGCACCAGGATCTCGATCACGTCGCGCACGTCGCCGCGCTTGTGCGAGCGCGTGTACAGCTTGCCGTCGCTGTACGTTCCGGCACCCCCCTCGCCGAAGCAGTAGTTGCTGTCGGGGTCGACGTGCCCGTCCTGCTGCAGGGCACGCAGATCGCGACGGCGCGGCTGCACCGGCTTGCCGCGATCGAGCACGACGCAGCCGACGCCGGCGCGCGCGAGCTCGTAGGCGCAGAACAGACCTGCGGGACCGTCGCCGACGATCAGCACGCGGCGTGCTCCGTCGACCTCGCGCGGCTCCGGCAACGCCAGCGCCGGCGGCGGCGCGCCGCCGATCCCGACCAGCAGGTGGAAGCGCACGCGCCCGCCGCGCGCGTCGAGCGAGCGCTTGAGCAGGCGCAGCGGCGGCAGGGCTTCGACTTCGCTTCCGAGCTGGCGCGCCGCCAGCAGGCGCAGGCTCGCCTCGTCGTCCGGCTCGTCGAGCCCGAGCACCAGCTCGAGCTCGCACGGCTCGGACGGCGTGTCACCGGCCGCCGGCCGTGGCTGGGTCCGGCGCGCTCGAGGCGGGGAAAAGCTCACGCGTCCGTTCCGTTAGCAACCGCGCGCGCGCATTGCCGGTCGGCGCCGTACGCCGGGACCTGGCGGCTCCGCCATAGAGTGCATTGACCCCACTTTTTTCAAAGTGCTAGCGTGCCGATCTTCCTGGTCAGATGATGTACGCGCGCAGCCGCTGCACTCCTGCTGAAGCCATGGCAACTCCCAGCTTGAAGCCGGTCGCAGGGGACCGACACCCGTCGGTCGAGTTCTCGACCCGAGCGGCGGTCGATCTGCCGTCGCTGGCGATGGCGGTGCTCGAGTGGGTGGGCGTCGTCTGGGCCTACGCCGGCCATGCGTCGGGGTCGCTCTCGGCGGCGGCGACGGTGGCGATCGGGCTGCTCGGCATGAACCTCGCGTTCACCGTGTGGCATGAGGGCATTCACCAGACGCTGGCGCGCGGTCGCCGGCTGAACGACGTGCTGGGGCGCCTCGGCGCGATCCCGGTGTTCATCTCCTACGATCGCCTGCGTGTGCACCACCTGCTGCACCACCGCTTCACCAACGAGCCGCACAAGGACCCCGACTACTGGCAGATCCGCGGGCCGTTCTGGGCGCTCGCCCTGCGCTACTTCGCAGGCGAGCGCGAGTCGCGCGCGCTGTGCCGCGCGGCGAGCCCGAGCGAGGGCTCGAGCCGCGCCGACCACGTGCAGATCCTGGCCAGCCTCGGTGTGCTCGCGATCCTGTTCTGGGTCTCGCCGTGGAGCGCGCTGTGGGCGATCGTCGTGCCGCGCCTGGTCCTCTGCTACGTGCACGCCTTCTACTTGAACTACCTGCCGCACGTCGGCTTGCCGGCCGGCCGCTACCAGGGCGTCCGCATGATCACCGTCGGTCCGGTGACGAGCTGGCTCATGCTGCAGCACAACTACCACGCGCTGCACCACGCCTTCCCGGCGATCCCCTGGCACCGCTACGCGCGCGCCTACCCCCGCGTCGCGGACGAGCTGCGCGCGCGCGGGATCAGCGCGCTGACGCTGCGCGCCGCGTTCCCGCTCGCGCTGACGCTCTGGAAGGCGCCCGAGCGCTCTTGACCTGCGCGATCTGCGGCGGCACGGCCGGCGAGACGTGGCTCGAGGGCATCCCGGACTACGAGTACGCCCTGCCGTTCGTCACCACGCTGGTCCGCTGCGCCGCATGCAACGTCGTTCAGCAGCACCCCCTGCCCGCGCCCGGGGAGCTGTCGGCGTTCTATCCGAGCGACTACCACGCCTATCAATACCATGATTCGCCGGTCGCCGACTGGCTGAAGACCCGCTACAGCCAGCGCGTCGGCCGCCGCATCCGCGCACTGATCCCGGCCGACGGCGCGATCCTCGATCTGGGCTGCGCGGACGGCTCGTTCCTCGCCGCACTCGAGCCGCTCGGCGACTGGGAGCTGCACGGGCTCGACATCAACCCGGAGATCATCCGCCGCGCCCGCTCGCCGCGCCTCGAGCTACGCGCCGGCCAGCTCGGTCCCGACACCTACCCGCGCGAACGCTTCGACGCGATCGTCGCGAGCCACCTGGTCGAGCACGTGTGCGATCCGGTCGAGCTGATGCGCGTCTGCGAGCGCATCCTGCGCCCGGGCGGGGTCCTGATCGGCGAGCTGCCCAACCTGGCCTCGTGGGACGCGCACCTGTTCGGCCGCTACTGGGGAGGTCTGCACCAGCCGCGGCACCTGTTCTTCTGGGATCGCGCGAGCTTCCTCGAGCTGGGCCGGCGCGGCGGCTTCGCCGCGGTGCGGACGTTCCCTCTGCTGCAGCCCGCGCACTGGGCGATCTCGGTGCAGAACCTGCTGCTCGCCCGCCTCCCCCGCCTGCGACGCTTCGCGCGCCGGGGCCGGCTACCGCTCTATACGGCCGCCGTGCTCGCCGCGACGCCGCTGTGCGCGCTGCAGAACCTGGCCGGCGCACCGAGCATCATGGGCTTCCTCTTTCAGAAGCCGCCGGCGAGCCGCTCGACCAGCGCCTGAGCGGCGACGCGGTGGCCGGCCTCGTTGAAGTGGCCGTCCATGATGTGGAACGTGCGCGCGCCGGCGCTGCGCAGCGCGGGCGCGAGATCCAGGGTCGGGATCGAGCGCGCCTCGAGCTCGCGGACGAACGCCTGCCGCACCTCGCCCGTGCGCTCCATCTCCGGCGACGGCCGGATGGCGAGGCGGGCGAGGAACGCATCGTGCGCCGCCGGCTCCATCTCGTGCACGTCGGGGACCACGAGGACGAGGAAGGCGACGCCGCGTGACGCGAGCAGCCGGTTCACGCGTTCGACCATCTTGGCGACCGGCACGATCACGGCGGCGACGTCCCTGGGTGGCTTGCGCGCCGGCGCGGCCTTCAGCTCGCTGGCCTTCTCCGCGATGGCGCCGATGAAGAATGATGGATTGATCCTGCCGGCGAAGAACTCCCCGACCAGTGCTGGGTCCATCGTCGCGGTCGCGGCGTCGACGGCCTCGGGTTCGACGCCGAGCAGTCCGACCGCGTCGACGTAGTACTGCCGGCTGACCGGCTTGCCGTAGCCCACCTCCCACGGCGACTCACGCGGCGGCCGGCGAAAGAGCAGCTGCTCGCCAGACACCAGCTGCTCGATGCCGCGGCGCACGTAGGTGAGCGTGAGCACGCTCGTCCACGTGCTCGGATCCGCGAGCGCGCGGCTCGGCAGCGTGTCGTTGACGTGCAGCTCGGCGCCGGCGGCCGAGTCGGGGACCGAGAAGTCGTTGCCGATGTAGATCGTCATGATGACGAGGTCGGGACGGAGTGCGACGCCGAACTCGGTCAGGTTGCGCACGTAGCTCGCCGGGCCGGTCGCCATCTGGCCGGCGTCGATCACCGTCACCGCGCGGCCGGTGCGTGCGGCGAGGTCGCGGTCGAGCAGGTCAGCGAAGCGGCTCTCCTCCGCGACGCCGACGCCCTCCGCGAAGCTGTCGCCGAGGACCAGGATGCGCAACTCGTCCGGCTGCTCCTCGAGCGGGAACTCGGGGCCGCGAAAGCCGAACTGGTTGTAGCGCAGGCGGATGTCGTACTCGCTCTGCGCGAGACGCAGCTCGGAACCCGCGATGCCCGCGCCGAGCGGGTAGTTGGACGCGACCAGGCGCGGCGCGACGAGAAAGATTCGCAGCACCAGCTCGACCGCGAGCAGGGTCACGGCGAGCGACGTCGCCGCCGCCGCCAGCAGCCACCGCCAGCCGGTCCCGGCACGACGGCCCGTGCTCACGACGGCGGCGCTCCCGTGGGCGCGGTGTCGCGCCCTGCGACGAGCTGCTGGATCTCCGGGCACGCGGCGGCATCGCTCGAGCAGGCGATCATCGCCGGCAGCAGATCGGGCTGCGGCGGAGCGGCCACGCGGAACAGCCGATCGAATCCGAACGACGCGAGCAATTCCAGACCCGGTGGGTCTGCCCACGCACCCCGCTCGTAGGGCGCCAGATACGCGTCGTGCACGACGACGTAGCGAAGGTCGGTCATGCGGCCGAGTAGTGCCAGAGCGTGCGCGTCGGGCAGGCGGCGGATGAGCGCTTCGACGAAGCGATAGGTCGGCGGAGCGTAGCCACTGCTGCCGGTGAGCAGCGGCTTCCAGTGGCGCACGCTCTGGACCTGGTACTCGATCATCAGCAGACCGTCGGGCTTCGAACCGGGGATCTCGAGAACCGGCCCCGGCGGCAGATCGGCCAGCGCCTGATAGACGGCCGTACGCTCCGGGCCGAGCGTTTCCCTGCGCACCGCGAGCTCGAGCCCGCCGAGACCGTACTCCCAGGCGATCACGGCGGACAGAACGAGCGCCGCCGCACCACTGGCCCAGCGCTGTCGCACGGAGGGGAGGGCCGCTGCCCGGCGCAGGAGACGGTCGAGCCCGAGGCCGGCCAGCACCGCGAAGCCGACCATCAGCATGAGCGCGAAGCGGCCGGGGACGCGCATCGAGGAGAAGCCCGGAACGATGCGCATCAACCACCCGTAGGGCAGCGTGACCTCGCCGCCGTCGAGCCGCACCAGCGGACCGAGCGAGAGCACGTAGCTGACCAGCGCGAGCGCGAGGCTCGCCAGCAGCGTGCGCCTGCGGACGTCGCTGCCGCGGCGCGCCGAGGCGATCCCGACGGCGGCCAGCGCGAGCGGGATCGCACCCAGGTAGGCGTAGCACCCACGCGCCAGCCGACCCGCGCCCGCGGCGAGCGCTGGCGGCCAGAGGTAGGCCCACACGGGATGATTCGACATCGGGTAGAGAACCCCCGCCACCTCGCGGTAGTCCCACAGCGCGCCACGGGCGCGCACCTGCAGATAGACCAGGCTCACCAGCGCGAACACCAGCAGCACCGCCGCGAAGGCGCCGGCGGCGAGCGCGACGCCACGCCACGGGACGCGCCCACGCTCGGCCGCGACCAGACCGAGCGCATAGATCGGCACGCCGAGCAGCGCCATGTAGGCGAAGTAGTAAGAGCACAGCATGTGCAGCAGGAGGCACAGCGCGAACGCCGCCGCTGCGCGCGCGCGGCGCGCGAACAGCGTGCGATCGAGGAACAGCAGCGCGAGCGGCAGGTACTGCCCGGTCATCAGGTGGGTGTGGAACACCATGTCGAGGCGCGCCGGGCAGAACGCGTACAGGAAGCCACCGACGAAGGCGGCGGCCGGCAGTGCGCCGGCATGGCGCAGTAGCGCGTACATCGCCGCGCCGGAGAGGGCGAAGCAGAGCCAGAGGTCGAGCTGGTAGGCGAGCACCGGGTTGCCGCTCAACGCGAAGATGGGCCCGGTGAGCACGATCTTGCCCACCGCGTGCTCCGAGTAGGCGAGCGCGTTCGGCGTCGGGTGGAACATGTTGGCCCCGAAGAACGACAGCGGCGCCGTGGTCAGCGCGTGCCAGTTCCAGGCGTAGATCCACTGCGCGAGCCGCATGTCGCGCAGCATCGCCAGGGTTTGCGCCGAATGGTTTTCTTTCTTGACCCAACCGGCGAGCCAGGGGCGGTCGGGATCCAGCGTCGCGTTGGCCGGGTTGGAGAACAGCGGCCAGAGCAGCAGTGCTGCGAGCACGGCGTAGACCAGGCAAACGGCGACGCCCGCGGCGAGCCGGCGGCTGGTTGGCACGACGCTCACCGCTGCCGCCCGGCACCCGCGCGTCGCGGCGGGACGAGCAGCACGACGACGCCGAGCAGCGCGGCCAGGCTGATCCAGAGCCCGATGCGCAACGAGCGCGGCGCGTAGCGGAACACCACACGATGCGTCCCCGCCGGCAGGTGAACGGCCCGGAAGCCGTGGTCGGCGCGCAGGATCGGCGTGCTGGCCCCGTCGACCTCGGCCAGCCAGCCCGGGTACCAGGTATCGGTCAGCACCAGGAAGCCGGGCGCGGCCAGGGTGGCGGAGATCTCGACCCGCTCGGGCAGATCGACGACCAGTGCCACGTCCTCGCGCGCTCCGGTCGGCGGCTCGGCGAGCTCCGGCAGCGGTGCCGCGGTCTCGATGACGGCGCTCAGCGCGAGATCGCGACCGGCGTCGACGGTGCGCGCGAAGCTGGTCTCCTCATCGGGCGCCGCGATCGCGCGGTGCACGATGCGCGCGCGCGGTACCGGCGCACGGTAGAGCAGCACGTCGCTCGGCGGCAGCTTCGCCACCGGCACGAAACCTTGCTTCACCAGCGCGGTGGCCGAGCCGCGCGGCACCGCGACCAGGCCGACGCCCATCAGGCTCGCGAGCCGTGGGTTGCGCTCGACGAACATGCCGCGCACCACCGGATCGGCGGCGCCGTTGACCGCGTCGATCAGCCGCTTGATGCGTTGCGGTGGCATCGTCGGGTCGTAGCCCGACGCGGACGGCATGCGCTCGCGAACCGTCATGCCGCTGTCGGTCTCGCGCCAGGCGATGATCCGCGGCCGTCCGGGCAGCGAATCCTGGACTTGCTTCATGATCGGCACCCGGCGCGCGATGACATCGTACTCGGGCGCGACCGGACGCAGGATCCGCGGCGCGCGTGCGATCGTCCACATGCAGCCGCCGGCGACGACCAGCGCGAGGACGAAGACCGCCGAGCGCGCAAGGCGGCTCTCGCCCGTGGCGCCACGCTGCACCGCCGCGGCGACCAGGAAGCCGACGAACAGCGGCGCGATGTGGCTCCAGCCGAGCGCGAAGCGAACACCCGAGAACGGCGGCAAGCGGTAGATCAGGGAGAGCGGCGGATCCCCCGCGCAGACGGCGACGACGAGAGCGGCAGCCCACGCGACACGCGCGCGCGGCGGCCGCCACAGCGCCAGCACCGCCAGCGCCAGCGCCGCGAGCCCGAAGCGATCGACGACGAGCGCCTTGAAGAGCCCGGAGGAGACGATCGCGAACAGCTTGCGCGGGCCCTCGTAGTCGGTCATCGCCTGCGCACGGAAGCTCAGCCCGACCGCCTCGGCGAGCGGTACCAGCTGGACCGCGACCAGCGCGGTGCCGAGCGCCACGCCCGAGACGGCGAAGGCGAGCCGGCGCGGCAGCGTCGCGCCGGCGCTCACCACGGCGACCACGGCGAGCAGCACCGCGGTGTCGAGCGGAAAATCGGGATAGCCGGCGAGCCACTGCGCGGCGACGGCGAGCGCCGCCAGGCCGAGCCACGGCCGCGCGCCGCGCTCGACCGCGCGCTCCCAGGCGAGCAGCAGCCACGGGATCCAGGCGACGCTGCCGAGGAAGTTCGGATGATCGAAGCCGACCATCGAGTAGCTCATGAACACGCCATCGACGGTGACCAGCACCGCCAGGGCGGCGGCGAGCGGACCGATGCCGTGCGCACGCAGGTAGGCGGCGGTGCCCCAGGCGAGCACCAGGATGTTGAAGGCGTACAGCGCCTGCAGCGCCCAGTACGGCGGCAGCAGCCAGAACAGCAGCGGCGCCGGCAGGTACAGCACCAGGCCCTGGATCACCGCGAACAGCGGCGTGCCACACAGCTCCCAGGGGTTCCACAGCGGCAAGCGCCCCTCGCCGAACAGCGCGCGGCCGGCCTCGACGTACTTGGGCAGGAAGGCGCCGTGCAGATCCTGTCCGCCGACCAGCGACCAGATGCCCCCGCCCGAGAACAGCAGCAGCATGACGACGACCGTGGTCGCGCTGGCGACCAGCAGCGGATGCACGCGTTCGGCCGCGAAGCCGGCACCCATGAAGCCGGGTAACGTCGCCGGGGCGCGGAGCGACCTGGACGGGGTGGGCGTCAAGGGCTCGGGATCAAGCCGCGCCGCGCTCCGCGGGCTTGCGCAGCACGAAATCCATGTGGCAGGTGCGCGCCAACAGCGACTCGAGGATCGCGACCGGGACGAAGCCCAGGATCAGCGGCGGATAGAGCGGCTCGTGCGTGTTGCGAAACGCGCGGCCGCGACGCTGCGCCCACCAGTGCAGCGCCGACAGCGCCCACTGCGTCGCGCCAGAGATCGAGCTCTTGATCTCGACGACCTCGAAGCCGGCCATCTCGGCGCGGCGGCGCAGCGTGTCGTCCGAGAACAGCACCAGGTGCCGCGGCACGTGCCACTGGTTCCACAGGTCGCCCCAGAACCGGCAGCCGGTCGAGGCGAGGTTGGGCGTCTGGCCGATCACCACACCGCCGGGCGCCAGCGCGCGGTGCAGGGCTTCGAGCACCTTGCCGGCATCGGGGACGTGCTCGATCACGTGGAACAGGTGGATCACGCCGATCGTGCCGGGGGCGACGTGCTCGAACATCGTGCGCTCGTCACAGCACCAGGCCTCGATGCCGCGCGCGCGCATGTCGGCGAGCGGGCCCTCGGTCACGTCCATGCCGATCATGTCGAACTCGCAGCCCATGCCCTGCATGAGGTCGAGCCAGGTGCCGGCGCCGCAGCCGTAGTCGAGCAGGCGCCGGTTGCCGGCCGGCATGAAGCCGCGGATCTGCTTCAGCTTGCCGCGCGCGACCAGTCCGGCGAGCGCCTTCATGATCGCGCCGCGGTCGGCGTAGCTCTCGAAGCACTTGTAGGCCTCGCCGTAGAACACGTCGAGGTCGGCCGGGCTCGGCCGCTCGCGCATGTAGACGAGCCCGCAGCGGATGCAGCGTACGAAGCGGAACTCCAGGTCGCGGAAACGCGGCGGCAGCTCGTCGGCGGACTCCTCGTCCTTGAGCCATCCCGTCACCGGCCGCACCTGGTCCGTGCCGCAGACCTCGCAGTTCACGATCAAGCGCGGCTCGGGGTCGCGCTCGGTCCAGGTGCCGCTCGTCGCCGCGGCAGCGGCGTTCGATACGCCGGCGTGCGGCGCACCCGGCACGGCGGTGGCGCTGCCCTGCATGGCGCTCAGGTGGACGCGCAGCGCATTCACGTAGCCCTGCTGCACCGGCAACGGATAGTTGCCGAGGCGCGCGATCACGCGCTCCTTCGCGACCGGCAGGTTGCGGTGCGGGATGGCGAGGAACGCGTGGTGCAGCGCGTGGTAGTTGAAGTGGCACGGCGAAAGCAGGAACGCCTCGAGCGGGCCGACCGTGAAGTCGCGCAGCCGCGCCTCGGGCGGCACCGCGTCGCTCGGCGTCGCGTGCTCGAGGAAGGCGCGCAAGTTGGCGAAGAAGCCGCCAAACGTCGCCAGCGGCAGGCACCAGTAGAGCGGATAGGCCCAGAGCCCACCGATCGCGGTGAACAGGAACAGCAGCACCGCCTGGCAGGCGACGATGCCGGCCAGTTCCTGCGCGAGCGTCGGCACGTTGCCGTGCTCGCGCGGTGCGGCGGCCTCGTCTCCGTCGACGTTGATCCTCGGCTTGCGCTCGACCAGCACGCTCCACGCGGTCGAGAAGAACAGCAGGCCGCAGACGAGGCCGAGCAGGTAGCGCGCCAGACGGAGCGGCGTCTCACGGCCCTCGTTCGTATAGTTGACCCAGTCGGGATCGCGCGCGAGGCCGACCTCGCGGTGGTGGCGCATGTGGCGCTTGCGGTCGTGGTGGTACGGGATGCCGATCGGGTAGGCGTCGAGCCAGGCGCCGAGGCGGTGGTTCCAGCGGCCGTCGGAGAACGCGAGCCGGTGCCACGCCTCGTGCGCGAGCGTGGCGAGCGCGTTCTGCCGGCTGCCGATCAGCACGACGGCGGCGAACGTCGCGAGCCAGTGATCGAAGGCGGTCGCCAGCCACACCGCGAGCAGGATCGCTCCCCAGACCAGCGTCTGGTCGAGCACGCCACGCGTGTCCGAGACCTGTGCCAGGCGGCGCAGCTCGTCCGCCTCGAGCAGGACCGGCCTGCCCGGCGACGACACGGTTTGCCCGGCTGCGCTCACTTCTCTCTCCTGACTCGTGACTCGGGCGCCGGACGGCTCCGGCGCCTCGCGTGGCCCTTCGCGGACGATCGGGCAAAGCTACCGCACGGCTCCGTTGAAGGCGAGCCGGATCCGGAAAGCAGGCTACCGCCGGGACTGGACCGGACCGAGCACGCGCTGCAGCAGCGGCGCGATGCGCGTGCTGAACGCGGCGCGGCCGGGCGCGCCGGCGTGGGTCGGATCGACCATCTGCTCGTCGGGCAGGCTCACCGGCAGCTCGAGCGCATGCTCCGGCGGCAGGCCGAGGATCCGCACCACGTCGTGCAGCAGGCGGCTGCGGGCGCCGGCTTCCTTCTCGCCGGCGATGCTCGCCGGCACCGGCGCGAAGGCGACGAAGATCGGCACCGTGCCGCGCACCGGGGCGAGGATGTCGCGCATGCGCTCCAGGCTACGGCGGCCGTCGTCACCCAGCCGGTAGTCGATCTTTGCCGGACCGGCCGCGGCGCGTGGCTCGGTACCAGGCGCAGCCCCGGGCATCGGCTTGCCGGGGTGTGCGACCGAGCCGTGCGCCGCGGCGAGCGCGCCGCGCAGCTCGCGACCGTTGCCGTAGAGCGCGCCGAACGTGCCGGCGAGCGGCTCCTCGAGCAGGCCCGCGAACAGGTACCGATTGAGCGCGCGGCGCAGATCGCCCGGGAAGCCATCGCTCGGCCAGCGATCCTCGAGCACCGCGGCGAGCGTGCTGCCGTCCTTGGCTTCGTCGTACGCGTGCATCAAGGCGAACGGGTGCAGCACGAAGATCGCGGCCTCGGGAGCGAGACCGCGATCGAGGTAGTTGCGCAGCAGCCGGGCATAGCCGGGCGGCCGCACCGGGCCGATCACCGACAGCATCTCGACCGACCGGCCGGCGAGCTCGCGGGAGAGCACGGCCGGATCGACCGCCGTCAGCCCCGACGAGTCGCCGAGCAGCAGGACGTCGGTCGCGCCGAGCGCGTGGCTGCGCCGGATCTGCTCATCGACGATCGCGTAGTCGCCGCCGTAGGGCGCGAGCGGTCCCGTCAGCCCGAGCAACGCCAGGGCCGCGATCCAGAGCGCGCACAGCACGGCCGCGAGCCACAGCCGGGCACAGACCCAGCCGAGGAGCTGGCCGAGGCTCGCCAGGCCGGCGCGCAGCGGCCCGGCCACGACCTCAGAACTGGAAGTAGAGGAAGGCATACGGGCTACCGTAGAAGCGCGCGAAGATCGCCAGCAGCAGCACGCTCACCAGGATCGAGTACGGGACGCGTGCGTATCGCGCAGGCGCGAGCAGATCACCTGCTCGCGCCTGCCACCATTCGATCAGGAACACCGGCACGCCGACCGCCAGCATGGCGAGCCAGGCGGCGCGGTCGAACGGCTTCCAGGTGAAGTGGTCGAGGCTGCCGAGCAGCGCGCGTGCGGTCTCGAGCGAGGTCACGCGGAACAGGAACCAGCCGGCCACGACCACGCTCATGGTCAACGCCCAGCCGACCGCCGCCGGCAGCTCCACCTTGGGGAAGCGCGCGCGGTACAGCCGCTCGACGCACAACGCGACACCGTGCAGGAGCCCCCACAGGGCGAAGCTCCAGCTTGCCCCGTGCCAGAGCCCGCCGAGCACCATCGTGATCAGCAGGTTCAGGTAGGTCCGCGCCGTCCCGCGCCGGTTGCCGCCGAGCGGAATGTACAGATAGTCGCGCAGCCAGGTGCTCAGGCTGATGTGCCAGCGGCGCCAGAACTCCTGCACCGAGGTCGAGAAGTACGGCCGGTCGAAGTTCCACACCAGATCGAAGCCGAGCAGGTGCGCCGTACCCTTGGCGATCAGGCTGTACGCGTTGAAGTCGAAGTAGATCTGCAGGGTGAAGGCGAGCGTGCCCTCGATGACCATCCAGCCGTCGGTATGGTGCGACGGCTGGAAGGCGACGTTGGCGTAGCCCGCCACGGTGTCGGCGGCGACGACCTTGAGGAACAGCCCCCAGATGCACAGCCAGAGGCCGGCCTCCACGCCCGCGCGCGTGATCCGGCGCGGCTGCTGGAACTGCGGCAGCAGATGCGCCGCGCGCTCGATCGGTCCGGCGACGAGCTGGCAGAAGAAGGTCCCGAACGCGGTGAAGGTGATCAGGTCACGCTCGGGCTCGACCTTCCCCTGCCGGACGTCGACCAGATACGCGATCTTCTGGAAGCAGTAGAACGAGATCCCGATCGGCAGCAGGATCGAGGCGAACGGCCAGCTGGTCTCGAGGCCGAGCAGCGCGAGCGACGCGGCGACGTTCTCGCGGAAGAAGTCGAAGTACTTGAAGAAGCCGAGCCCGAGCAAGTTGAGCGCGACGAACAGCGCCAGCAGCCGGCTCTTGCGGCGCTCGTCACGCTCGCCGTGGATCCACAACGCCGCCCCGTAGCCGACCAGGACGTAGGTCAAGAGCAGAAACGACAGCCGCCAGTCGAACCAGGCGTAGAAGACCAGGCTCGCAACGGCGATCAGCGCGTTCTGCACGCGCAGCGAGCTCGCGCACAGGTGGTACAGGACGAGCACCAGCGGGTAGAAGAGCAGGAAGGTCGTGCTGTCGAACTGCATCGCGGGCGCGCTCGGTCGTCGAGGACGCGGCAGCCGTCAGCACACGTCCGCAGGATCGCAGGCGTCGAGAAAGGCCTGCGCCGTGGCCTCCACGCGCAGGTCGACCGACTCGATCAGGAGCTTCGGACCGTCGCGAACGGCAGCGTCATCGTCGACGTAGACCACCCCCTCAGCCATGTACGGCGCGGCCCTGCTCGTCTCCTGGATGGTTTTCTGATGCGAACACCGGGTCCTCGTCGCGCAGTCCGGGATCGTTTGCAATCGATCCTACGCCGGCTGCCGGCGGGGGGACAAGACCGCGGTCCGACATCGGGGACCTGGTCGCGGTGCTGAAATCAGCTCGCGGCAGCCGTGCGCAGCGCGCCAGCCGGCGGCGTCGTCTGCACGCCGGCCATCCCTTCCAGCATGAGATCCCGGATGACGCCGTACGCGAGCTGCCACTGCCGCGCGACCTCCTCGGTCCACTCCTCCTGAAGGATCTCGGCGAGCGTCGCCAGCAGGGCGACGCCGACCCAGTCGTACATCTCGAGCGTGACGCCATAGCCGACGTGCTTCGCACCCAGTGCCGCCAGCGTCGCCGCGAGCCACGACGCGTCGTCGAGGTGGTCGATCACGGCGGCGAGGGCCTGCTGCAGCATCTCTTGCTGCGCGCGCGCCGAGTTGCCACCGAACAGCGGCTTCACCTGCGGGTAGCGGCTGAACAGGATCTCGTAGAAGCGGGGCGTGATCGCGGGCTGGCGATCGATCGCGGTGGTGAAGCTGGAACGGAGCAGTTCGGCGTTCAGGGTCATGTCGTCCTCCAGTGCGCGAGTCTGGTGCGCAGGTAATCGGTAAATGATTAACCTATTCGTGTCCAGCCCCGGCAAGGCAGTCGCCCGTCGCCGTGCGCACCGCTATCCTGCACGGCGATGCAGCTCCTGACGTACACGGACTTCGCACTGCGAGCGCTGATCTACGTCGGCTCGCACCCGGTCGAGCCCGTGCCCGCGTCGGCCATCGCGCACGCCTACGACATCTCGAGCGACCATGTCGCGAAGGCGACCAAGGCGCTCACGCGCGCCGGCCTGCTGCGCGCGACGCGCGGTGCGGGTGGCGGCGTCGTGCTCGCGAAGCCGGCGGAGGACATCAATCTCGGCGCCGTGGTGCGCCTCTTCGAGAGGGGACGCGGGCTGGTCGAGTGCTTCGGTCCCGGCGCGTCGACGTGCCGGATCACACCCTCTTGCCAGCTCCGGCACGCCCTCAAGGAAGCGGAGTCGGCCTTCTACGCGGTGCTCGACCGCTACACGCTCGCCGACGTGATCGAGAATCGTCCGCAGCTCGCCCGCCTGCTGCGCATCCCGACCGCGGGCGCGGCAGGCAGCGCGCGTGCGCCGCACAAGCAGCGCCGCGCATCGGTTGCGTCGACCACCCACCCGGGGGCATGACTGACGAGCGCGGCGATGCCGGCGCCAAAAGCACCGTACGCCACCCCGCGGAGACCAAGGGCTAGCGCTACAACAAGACGGCAACGGCCGCGGCGGTCTGCGGCCCCGATGGGAGCTGCTGCTGACCATGGACCACGACCACTACTATCACGCGGGCGATCTCGGCCGCTTCGCCGAGATCGGCAAGGGCAACCCCGAGCTGTGGGAGAAGTTCTCGGCCTACTACGCCGCGGTGTTCGCCGAGGGCGCGCTCACCGAGCGCGAGAAGGCGCTGATCGCGCTCGGCGTCGCCAACGCCGTGCAGTGCCCCTACTGCATCGACGCCTACAGCAGGGCGTGCCTCGAGAAGGGCTCGAACGTCGAGGAGATGACCGAGGCGGTGCACGTGGCGTGCGCGATCCGCGGCGGCGCGACGCTCGTCCACGGCGTGCAGATGCGCAACGTGGTCGACAAGCTGTCGATGTGAGCTTGCAGGCGAGCCTGCGATCACGGCAGAGCGCGCTCGCGTCGCCGGACGAGCAGCTCCGGATCCTCGCCGGCGAAGGCGACGCCGCGTCCTTCGACGCGACGCTTGCAGGCGCGCAGCTCGCACCGCTCCGCGCGAGCGGCGTCGGCGTCCTCCAGATCAACGTCGGCAAGCTCTGCAACCAGAGCTGCGGGCATTGCCACGTCGACGCCGGTCCCGACCGCCGCGAGGTGATGACGCCCGAGACCGCGGCGCAGTGCATCGCCGCGCTGGCGCGCAGCGACATTCCGACCGTAGACATCACCGGCGGCGCGCCCGAGCTGAACCCGAGCTTCCGCTGGCTCGTCGAGCAGAGCCACGCGCTCGGGCGGCACGTCATCGACCGCTGCAACTTGACGGTGCTGCTGCTGCCGTCGCAGGACGACCTCGGCGCGTTCCTCGCCGCACATCGCGTCGAGGTGGTGGCGTCGCTGCCGTACTACCGGCCGGCGCAGACCGACGCGCAGCGCGGCGATGGCGTGTTCGCGCGCTCGATCGCAGCGATCCGCAAGCTGAACCACCTCGGCTACGGCCAACCGGACAGCGGGCTCGAGCTGAACCTCGTGGTCAACCCGGTCGGCGCGTTCCTGCCTGCGAAGCAGACGGCGATCGAGGCGCAGTTCCGGCGCGAACTCGAGCGCCGCGAGGGCGTGGTCTTCAGCCACCTCTACACGATCACCAACATGCCGATCAGCCGCTTCCTCGAGTTCCTGCTCGCGAGCGGCAACTACCAGGCCTACATGGAGCGGCTGGTCGCCGCGTTCAATCCAGGAGCCGTCGCCGGCGTGATGTGCCGCTCGATGGTGTCCGTCGGCTGGGACGGCACGCTCTACGACTGCGATTTCAACCAGATGCTCGAGCTGCCGGTGCGCGACGACGCACCGCGGCACGTGCGCGACTTCGACGCGGCGAGGCTGGGCACGCGACGCATCGTCACGCGCAACCACTGCTACGGCTGCACCGCGGGTGCGGGCTCGTCGTGCGGTGGCACGACGACCTGAGCCGCGCGCCCGGAACGCGTCCGAACCGCCAGCCGTCAAGCGGCGATCACGCGCCCGCGATGCGCCGCAGCAGCTCCGCGAGCAGGTCGCTCTCGTGGATGCGCTCCTGCGACGTCTTGTCGCGGTCGCGCAGGGTCACCGTACCGTCCTCGATCGTCTGATGATCGACCGTGACGCCGAACGGCGTGCCGATCTCGTCCTGGCGGCGGTAGCGGCGGCCGATCGAGCCCGCCTGATCGTACTGCACCGGGAAGTGCGGGCGCAGCCTCGTGTAGATCTCCTGCGCCTTCTCGGGGTGTCCACCCTTGCGAAGCAGCGGGAACACCGCGGCCTTGACCGGCGCGAGCCGTGGGTGAAGGCGCAGCACCGAGCGCAGCTCGCCCTCGACCTCGTCCTCGTCGTAGGCGTCGACCAGGAACGCGAGCGTCGCGCGATCGGCGCCCGCGGCGGGCTCGATCACGTAGGGCACGTAACGCTCGCGCGACTCCTCGTCGAAGTACGACAGGTCCTTGCCGCTGAACTCGGCGTGCTGCTTGAGATCGAAGTCGCTGCGGTTCGCGATGCCCTCGAGCTCGGACCAGCCGAACGGGAACTTGTACTCGACGTCGGCGCAGCCCTTCGCGTAGTGCGCGAGCTCGTCCGACGCGTGCTCGCGCAAGCGGAGGTTCTCGGGCTTGATGCCGAGGCGCAGGTACCACTCGAAGCGCTCCTGCTTCCAGTACTCGTACCACTTCAGGTCCTCGCCCGGCTTGACGAAGAACTCCATCTCCATCTGCTCGAACTCGCGCGTGCGGAACAGGAAGTTGCCCGGCGTGATCTCGTTGCGGAACGACTTGCCGGCTTGCGCGATGCCGAAGGGCAGCTTCTTGCGCGCGGTGTCGAGCACGTTGGCGAAGTTGACGAACATGCCCTGCGCGGTCTCCGGACGCATGAAGACGACGTTGGCGTCTTCCTCGACCGGGCCCATGAAGGTCTTGAACATCAGGTTGAACTGGCGCGCCTCGGTGAGCTCGCCGTTGCAGTCGCCGGGATGCCGGACCGGCATGACGCCGCCGTTCGCCTCCGCGAGGTGGTCGGCGCGGAAGCGCATCTTGCACTTCTTGCAGTCGACCAGCGGATCGGAGAAGCCGGCAATGTGCCCGGACGCCTCCCAGACGCGCGGATGCATGAGGATCGAGCAGTCGAGGCCGACGATGTCGCCGCGCGACCAGACCATCTCGCGCCACCACGCGTCCTTGACGTTGCGCTTGAGCTCGACGCCGACCGGACCGTAGTCCCAGCAGCTCGACAGGCCGCCGTAGATCTCGCTCGACTGGAAGACGAGGCCGCGCCGCTTCGCGAGATTGACGATGCGCTCCATGCGGCCCGCTTCACGTGCGGGCTCGGCCGCGGTGGCCGGCGCCTTCGATGCCTCGTCCGTCATGACTGCTGGGCTCCTCGCCTGAGAGATGCGGCCGCCGCCCCGGAGAGCTCGCCGCTGGTGCGCGACGGCGCGAAAGCTTGTTCGGCTAACACGCGTCCCGGAGGCAAGCCAGCCACGGACGACCAGACCGAGCCGGTGGTGTCCTCCGCCGCACGCCACGCCCCGATGCGGTCGCCGAACACCGCTCCGAGATAGACCAGGGCGCCGACCTGCTCGGCGGATGCGACCGCGCCGACCACCGAGCCGTCGTGCGTCAACACGTCGTCGGCGTGCATCGACTCGGGGTCGATCTCGAGCAGCACCCACGGCGAGCGGCAGGCGGCGCCGAGCAGGCAGCCCAGGAAGGCGACGTTCGAGGTGTGGCTCGCCAGGTAGAGCGTACCGCGCGACGTCCAGCTCAGGTTGTCGGGCGCGCCCGGTACGTCGAGCTCCGCCCGGCCCGTGCCGTCGAGCCCGATGCGCACGAAGCGGCCGCCGCCGGTCTCGGCGTAGTAGAGCGTCTTGCCGTCGGGCGACAGCGCAACCCCGTTCGCCGCGCTGGCCGCGGTACCCGGCACGTGGCTCCAACCGTGGCCGCGCCGCCACAGCAGCACGTCACCGGTCATCCAGCCAACGCCGATCTTGACGTTGTCGAGCAACGAGTCGACCGCCGACGCGTAGTTGCTGACCACGACCGTGCCGTCGCCGCCGACCGCGACGTCGTTGCCCGACGTACCCGCGGGTAGCACCATGCAGCCGCGCCAGGCGAGCGTGGCCTGGTCACCGCTGCCGCGGATCGCGAAGATCTCGATCGAGTCGCGACCGCCGTGATTGACGACGTAGAGGTCGCCACTGGCGGCGACGAAGATGCCGTGCGGATGAAAGATGGTCGCGTCCGGTGGCACGCACGCGGGATCGCCGCTCTCGCGATCGGGCTCCGAGGTGCCACCCGGAGCGGGCCACAGCGGTCGCGGCGTGCTCGCACCTGGTGACAGGCCGGCGAGGGCGCCGCCGCGCCCCAGGATGCGGAACTGGCTCACCACGAGCAGCTTGGCCGCGCTCGCGAAGGCGACGTCCTCGGGATTCTCGAAGCCGCACACGCTGCCGAGCGGCTGCGCCTGGCTGCACGCGCCGCGCGGCGCGCCGCCGCACGCGGCGGCCAGGGTCGTCAGGGTGGCGAGGATCCAGAGCGCACGGCGCCGGGTGGATCGCATGGCCCGGTCTAGCGACGTGGGTGCCCCGAGCGCAAGCGATGTGCCCCGGGTGTAGTGCGGGCGCACGACGCCAGAGTGAGCGGTCAGGTTTGATGAGCTTGCGCCGCCCCCGCCTTGCGGCTAAGTACACCGCAAGGGGGGGCGGGGATGAAAGAGGCGGAAAGCGGCGCGGTGCCTGCGGCCGTGCGCCAGATGGCTGTCGAGCTCCTGGCGGCGCGACCGATGCGGCGTGGCTCGCTCTCAGAGCGCTTGGTGAAGTGCAACCGGCCGGGTTGCGGGTGCGCGCACGACGACGAGGCGCGCCACGGTCCGTACTACAGCATCACGCGGGGGGTTGGGGGGCGGACGCGATCGCGTTGGGTGGCGGCGGACAAGGTCGAGGTGGCACGGCGTCAGGTCGCAGCCGGACAGGGGTTTCGAGAGCGGCTCGAGGCGTACTGGGAGGCGTGCGAACGCTGGGCCGATGCCCAGCTCGACTGCCCGCAGGCGGCCTCGACGGAGGCGGCCAAAAAGGGGGGCTCAAAGCGCGTCTCGACGCGGAAGTCCAGGCGGAAGTCGAAGCGCGTCACCTACTCGGCTGCAATCGAGAGCGCAGCGACGGGTGACACCGATGCGAAGGTCTCGGAGTTTGCCCAGCGCGTCGCGCGCGAGGCGCACCGACGTGGCTTCGAGCGAGCCCAGCGGCGCGTCATCCTCGGCGACGGCGCCGTGTGGATCTGGAACCTCGCAGACGAGCACTTCCCCTCTGCCATCCAGATCGTCGATCTCTTCCATGCCAAGGGGCACCTCATTGACGTGGCCAAGGCGGTCTGGGGGCCGACCAGTGAACTCGGGCGCACCTGGGCCAAGGCCCGCCACGACGAGCTCGACGCGGGCGACGTCGAAGCCATCGAGCGCGCCCTCGCGGTGCACGCCGACGCCTGTGAGGAGGCCCGCAAGTGCTCGCAGTACCTGGCGCGCAATCGCGAGAGGATGCGCTACGCGAAGTTCCGCGCCCAGGGCCTCTGCGTCTCAACCGGCGTCGTCGAGGCCGGGTGCAAGGTCGCGGTCGGAACGCGGCTCAAGCGCGCCGGCATGCACTGGACACTGCGCGGTGCCAACGCCATCGTGGCGCTGCGCTGCGCGCGCCTCAGCGGTCGCTTCGAGGACTTCTGGGAGCGCCGCGCGCTGCGCTGCGCCGCCTGACCCGCCGCTATCTCATTCTCCTGTCGTGCGCCCGTGTAGTGCCCGCCGCGGCAAGCCGCCCTCGAGCACGGCTAGCCGCGCCCTCGATTCCTGCGCTGCGAGCGGGCATGCTCCGGCGCCATGAGCGCCACGACGCCTGCCAGCCAGAGCCTCGCCGGCACACCGGCCCGACACCTCGACTTGTGGATCGCCCGCGGGCTCACGCTGGGCCCGGTCGTCCTAGCGTTTCCCGTCGCCACGCTGGCGGTCTTCCACTTCGGCACCGACCGCGGTGCCACCGCCGACGTGCTGGCGCTCGTCTACTCGATTGGCCTGTTCGCGGCCTTCACCACCTCGCTGTGGCCGCTGCCCAGCCTGCGCGCCTGGTCGGGCTTCGAGCGCATCCAGTCGCTCTGCATCCTGTTCATGATCGTCTCCTATGCCACCCACGTGACCTGGGAGCTCGGCTGGCTCCTCCTGCACGAGTCGATCCAGGTGTCGCGCGATTCCGCTTGGGCCTACTCGTGGTGGGCGTACATCGACGGCGGCGACCTCCGCTACGCGCGTCCGACCCCGACTCTCCTGTCGATGGAGGTCCTCTCGGTGCTCAACGGAGCGATCGGGCTCACGGGACTCTACCTGTGGCGCCGCTCGGGCTACACCGACAGGCGGGGGGTCCTCCTCTGCATGGCGACAGCCGTGGTCCACCTCTACTCGACGTCGCTCTACTACGGCGGGGAGATCCTCGAGGGACTTCCCAACGTGGACACCACGAGCGCGCTCGACCTGTGGATCAAGTTCGGCCTCGCCAACGCACCGTGGCTCGTGTTCCCCTGGTTCGTCCTCTACTGGGGGCAACGTCTCGTGCTTGACGATCGGCCTGGTTGAGGCGCTCAGCAGATTGCGCCCTCGTTCGCAGCGGCACCCCCCGGTGTCACCGGATGAAGCAGCCCGGAGGGCGTGATCGAAGGCACCCGCGTCGAGGGGAGCCGCGTTCTCTGCGGCTGCGCGGCGGAACGGCGCCGGACGCGGCTTCGTCACACGTCAGGCTGCGCTGGTGGCTACCATCAGCGGCAGGACGGATGGCGACCGAAGTCAGTCTGCCGCGGCGCCCAGGAGTCGGGCGATGGCTGCGGCGTACAAGTCGAGTGTCTCGAGCCCGCTCGGGATCTCTACCCATAGGCGGTCCACGTCCAGAGAGGCATATCCGTGCGCGATCCGGTTCCGCAGACTCAAGCGTTCGCTGATTGCATGGTCATCGCGCTGGGTGAAGCGCGACGGAGATTTCCGGGACAGCCGTAGTTTTGGGCGCGTCGTGGGGTTGGCTGGGGGGTGGCGGCTGTCCGATAAATCGTGATCGTGTAAATCGGCCCCTGATGCGGGCTATCCGCGGACGCGCGGCGGGCGAGGCAACCCGGCGGACGTTGTGCGTTTGGCGTTTGGCGTTATGCGTTCGGAACGCACGACGCGCAACGCCTAACGCGGAACGACATCAGCCCCGGCGCAGGCAGTAGGCGCCGTAGATGAACGAGACGAGCTCGAGCAACCCGATGGTGGCGGCGCTGGCGACGAACTGTGTGTGGTCGTGGGCGGAGCCGTCGGGCAGGTGGGCGACGTTGTCGGGCGAGACCAGGATGTAGTGGTGATAGACGCCGAAGAGCAGGGCGCCGAGCATCGAGAGGGTGAACAGCCAGAGCGCGGCGGCGACGAAGCGCGTCCACACCAGGCCGGCGGCGAGCAGCGGGCCGAGCAGGATCACGACGTAGACGAAGACGTTCTGCGCCGGCGTCAGGGCGATGGCGAGCGCCTCGTGCGCTCCCCCGTGCCAGAGCGTGGCGGCGAGATGGATCACGACCAGCAGCGTGACGACGATCTTGGTCATCGATGTTCCCTCCAAGGCCGGTGATGGATGCGGCGCGCGCCGCGCGCCGACGGGCGGCCCCTTACACGCTGTGGTGCCTATCGCGCCGAGCCGCGTATGGGTAGGGGCGCGCCGGTGGCGCGCCCGAGCCGCCCAGCGGGCGGCTCGGGGTTTGGTGCGTCGTACGCGCCTACGGCATCTGGATCGGGCTCGGCGCCTCGGTCCAGCCCTGCTTGGCGAAAAAGGTCTGCAGCGAGTTGGCGATGTTGTCGGCCAGGCGGCCGGCGTCCGACTGCACGCTCGAGCCCATCTCCTTGGCGGCGCCGGCGGCGGCGACCTGCACGGCCGCGCCGGCGCCCATGGTGACCGCGGCGCCCGGCAGCGGGCGGCTCTCGGCGGTGGCGGCGAAGTCGAGCAACTGGCGCCCGGCGTTGTTCGGCCTCACGTCGTAGAACTGCAGCTGGGCGCTGACGCTCGACTGCCCCTGATGGAAGCCGATCGCCATGCGGCGGACCTTGTTGCCCTCGTCGAGATCGACGAACTGCCCGGCGACCGCCGCGCCGCTTGCCGGCGGCGTCTGGCCGCGCGACAGGCGCTGCGCCGGGATGCCCATGGCGGTGACCTTCTCGACCAATGCCGTGGTGAGGCTGTCGGCCACCTGATGGCCGAGGTCGATCACCTGCTGGTCCTGGTTGCCGCCGCCGCCGCCGGTCAGACGATCGCGAAAGCGTGCCAGCGGGCCGCCCGGGTCGAGCTTCACATCGGACGGGTCGACGGCAAAGTCATAGACGTAGATCGTCGCCGGCTTGGGCAACCCGACGGCGCTGGTCTCGCGCTTCACCTGCGTCTGCGTCGAGACTTCGCCGGCATCGTTCTCGTTGATGCGATGGAGACGGACGAAGGGATCGAGCAGGAGGAGCCGTGGCGCGTGCCGGGCGACGGTCTCATCGAGGCGGCGCTGATCGCGCGCGCAATCGAGCCGCAGGCTCGGGGCGGTGATGACGCCGATCGGGACACTGGTAAGCTCGAGGCCGCGGCGACGGCAAAGGCCCGAGAGGCGCTCCTTGACCACCACCGCCGCGTCCTCGGCCATGTAGATGAGCACCCCGCCGGGATCGGCGACCGAGAAGGCGCCCAGGCACGGCGTCCGACTGGCGACCGAAAGCGCGAGGTCGAGAGCGAGCCAGCTCTTGCAGCTCTTGGGCGCGCCGCCGATGATCCCGACGCCCGCCCGCGCCCAGAGCCCCTCGACCAGCCATCTGCGGCTCGGGTCGGGCTCGTCGAGCTCGGCGGCCGGGACGACGGGGAGGCAATCGTCGTCCGCCTCGATGACGGTCTGGTGCATCACCGTCATACGGGCGCACTGTTGTGGCCCAAGGCGATGGCTTCGATGGCCGCCTCCATGGTCGGATCGTCGACGAAGTTTTGGTTGCGCTCGTGCGCCTCGCGCAGCGCCGCCCGCAGTAGCTTGGAGGCCACACGCGGGACGCCGCGGCTGGAGCGGAAGAGGAGCTCCTTGGCCGGGTCCGAGAGCAGCGTCTGGGTCGCCCCCACGGCCTTGAGGGCGTGGTCCACCATGGCAGCGAAGCCGTCGCGATCGAGCGGCTCGAGGCGGATCTGATGGACCACGCGCATGGCCAGCGGCGCATGCTGCTGGCTGCGCAGGTGGCGGGTGAAGGGCGGCAGACCGACGAGCCAAAGCGTGAGCAGGTCGCGGCTGTCGAAGGCGAAGTTCAAGAAGCCCGACAGGTCGATCAAGAAGCGGTCGGAGAGGTGTTGGGCCTCGTCCAAGACGACCACCGGCTGTATGCCGCGCTCGTCGACCATGTGGACGAGCGTCTTCTTGATGTCCGTCCAGAGCTGGGCGCGGCGGTGCGATGCCCGCACCCCGATCTCGGCTGCCAGCGTGCGGTAGAGGTCGAGCGGCGAGACGGCGGTGTCGCACAGGTAGAGGACGAGGTAGTCGGGCCTGGGCAGCTCGGCGCAGAGGTTTCTGACGGCGGCCGTCTTGCCCACGCCGGCATCGGCGGTCACCACACCCACGCCCGGCTCGTCGGCGAGCTGGCGAAAGGCGCGCTCGAGGCGTTTGTAGCCCGGACTCGCCTCGAAAAACGTCTTGCCCTGGGCGTCCTTGGGCAGGGGATGGCCGGTCAGGCCGAAGCGCTTTCGGTACATGGGGATCAGTCCTCCGTGGGGTCAGGGCCATCGTCTCGCCAGCGGACTTCCGGACCGACGATGGCCGTCTTGGTGGGAGCGCCGACGGGCCGGACGCGGTCGTAGTGCTCGGCCTCGATCAGGCCGAGCGGATCGAGATGAGTCTTCTCGGCCACGGGCGCGGGCTCGCCGCCGATGCGCCGGCGCTTGCGGGTGGCGTTGCGCAGGCGATCGAGCGGGGTGGTGTCGCAGACGAAGCGGTCGTCGACGAAGACGCGCGGCCGCGCGGCGTCGTCCTTGGGGTCGAAGCGCAGCTCGATCTCGTCGCCGACCAGATCGGAGCGCACCTCGAGATAGCCGCCGCGGAAGCGGACGGTCCCGTCCTTGCGCACCACCCGCCGCTTGCGGTGGAGGAAGACCTCGTCGAGTTTTTTGCTGTGCGGCACCCGGCGCAGGTGCTCGACCTCTTGGAGCCAGTGGTCGCGCGGCGCCTTGGCGGTCGTCTCGTGGCGACGGGCGTGGTACTCGGCGGCGAGCCAGGCCCAGTGCTTGGCGTTGAGCTCGGCGAGCGCGATCGGCTCCTCGGGCAGCTCGTCGCCCACCTCCTCGCGCCAGGTGCGGTGCCACCTTTCGATGACGCCCTTGGCCTCGCAGTCGCGCACCCCGGTGTGCAGCAGATGGATGCCGAGCTCGGCCGAGATCGCGACCAGCGAGCCCGCGATGTAGGCCGCGCCCAGATCGACGTAGTAGGTGCGCGGCAGCCCGTACTTCGCGATCGCCTGCTTGAGGCCGTACTCCTGGTCCGCGGCACTCTCGGAGAGGGCGAAGTAGCTGTGCGGCAGGTAGCGCGTCGCGCCGTCGATCTGCGAAAGCAGGTAGGCCTTGCGCAGCCTGCCGTCGGGCGCCACGACCACCGGCCCGTGCAGAGCGTCGCCGACCCAGAGGTCACCGGCGTGCTCATGGAGAAACGACCGGCGCTCGGTCGCCGGGGCGCGCAGCGGCCGCGCCGAGGCGCCGTGCGCGGCCAGCAGACGGTGGACGCTCGAGCGCGAGAGCTCGCCCGTGCGCACGATGCGCGCGCGCTCGAGCATCTTGATGATGCGCCGGATCGAGCGCCGCGGCTTCTCGCGCTTGGCGCGCAGGATTGTCTCGGCGACCTCGGCCCGAATCGCGCGGCTCTTGCCCCGGTCCTCGCGGTCGCCGGGATGGAGCGCCGCGAAGCCACCGCCCAGGTAGGCGTAATACCAAGCCTCGATCGTGCGGGCGGAAAGTCGGACCTGGCGTCCGTCGGGCCGCTGCTGCAGGCGCGAGGCGGCCTCGTCGAAGTAGCGGCGCCGGTCACCGTACTCGAGCCGCGCGCTGATCAGCGGACCCAAGACCGAGAGCCGCCAGAGCGCAATCGCTCGCTTGTCGTCGTGCTGCATGGCCCACCTCGTATCGAGAGGAGCGGGCCATTTTTGGTGGGATCGTATCCTCCGCCCGCACCGTCCCCTGAGGCGTGGGCAGAGGCCGGTGCTCACATGAGACGCACTCTCGGCTGGAGCCGGTAGACCAGGGCGGAGAGTGCTGCCAGACGCTCGCCGGGCGGCGTCGCGGTCGCTGCCGCGTAGGCCGCCACCAGCGCGGCGCGCGTCGCATCGAGACCGAGCTTACGGGCGAGTCGCGCCCACGCATCCTCGCCCGACGCCGCCAGCACCCGCGCCAGGTAGCGGGCGGCCGCTGCCAAGCGCGCCCGCCAGCGGCGCCGCGTGCGCTCGGGCACGCGCGGACAGCGGACCGCAACGGTCGGTGGCTCGGGCGACGCCGCAATCGTGCCCTCGATCGCCTGCTCGACCACCGCCCAACTCCGCCACAGATGTCGGGCAATGAAGGCCGGAAGCGTCTGCCACACCGCCGCGCAGGCCACGCAAAGGTCACGCACCACCGTCGCCACCGGGCGTCCGGGCTCGGCCCGCAGCTGG
>Ga0163150_10000134_pt1 | contig 129751 bp, 130 predicted proteins | sample OliLakLV19P2IB_FD_148628 | JGI IMG/M metagenome (GOLD analysis project Ga0163150, IMG submission 148628) | Freshwater microbial mat bacterial communities from Lake Vanda, McMurdo Dry Valleys, Antarctica - Oligotrophic Lake LV.19.P2.IB | ecosystem: Environmental > Aquatic > Freshwater > Lake >...
CGAAAGGTGTACCGCTCCCGTAGGGAGAATTGGTTAGCATCACCACGCAATCCGAGCGTACGAGGCAGTTTCAAGCCACCACGCGCTCCGCGCGTGCGAAGTGGGTTCGCGCAAAGGTTAATACATCACCGCTTTTTAATATTTGCTATAATATATTTATGAAAAAAATTCTCGGGTATGTGGTGCTAATTATTTTTTTAATCATCGGAGGGGTAAGTGTTGTTTACTATAAAAACATCAAAGGGGCCTTGCCGGCCATACTTGCGCCGACGGGGGATATTGCAGAAGTTATAAATACTACAGACACCCCATTTGTCTTACCGGCAGGTTTTTCTATTTCTCTTTACGCCAAAGATTTAGTGGCTCCTCGAGTGCTCTCTTATGCACCAAGCGGGCAGATACTGGTGTCTATACCCAGAGAAGGTAAGGTGGTGGCGCTTCTCGACAAAGATAACGATGGCTTTGCTGAGACACATGTAGATGTGGCAAGTGGTTTAAATTCTCCACACGGCTTGGCCAATCGTTGTGAAGGGGAAGTCTGCAAGCTCTACATTGCCGAGACCAACCAAGTAGCCGAATATGATTTTGATAAAGAAAATATAAAAGCAACAAATAAAAAGAAACTTTTTGATTTAGACAGTGGAGGCAATCATTCTAGCCGAACGATAATGTTTATGCCCTGGCCTGACCAAGACAAAATGCTGGTCTCTATCGGTTCATCTTGCAATGTGTGTATTGAAAAAAGCGACCAGCGAGCAAAAGTTTTAGAGTATGATTTTAACACTAGCAAGCTCACAGAGTTTGCCAAAGGTTTGCGTAATAGTGTTTTTATGGCGATTCATCCAGTGTCTGGAGATGTCTGGGCCACCGAGATGGGGCGAGATTTATTGGGAGATGATATCCCACCAGACGAAATAAATATTTTGAAAAAAGGAGCGAATTTTGGCTGGCCCATTTGTTATGGAAAAAATATTCACGATACAAATTTCGACCCCGAAGGAAAACTTTCAGTTTCCTACGGGGCAGGTAAAAATACTTGTTTAGGGTTTGTGCCTTCGTTTATAGATATACAAGCTCATTCTGCACCGCTTGGTTTGGCATTCTTTCCTGAAGAGGGTTGGCCGGAAGAGTATTGGTACAATATGCTGGTCGCTTACCACGGGTCTTGGAACCGCACTGTGCCCACAGGTTACAAAATTGTCCGCTATAAACTAGACGCAAAAGGGAAGTACCTAGGGCAAGAAGATTTCTTGACTGGTTTTATGTCAGGTGGAGATGTCTATGGTAGGCCGGTAGATATTTTGATACAGCCCGGTGGCCTCATTTATGTGAGTGACGACAAAGCCGGAGTGGTTTATAAAATAAAATATTCCAACTAATTTATCCTAATTTATTTCGTATGTATCGCTAGGTAGATATCTTCGATAGCTCTCACCGCATCGCCAGCGGCGATGTTGTTTTGGTGGTAGAGCACATCGGTGCAGTCTCCCGCAGCCCAGATGCCTTCGGTTGGAGTCTTTTGGGTCATCGGGTCTATTTTGATACGGTTGTATTTATCAAGCGGTGCAACATCTTTCACAAATGCTGTATTTGGAATTTGTCCTATTTCCACAAAAATTCCGGAAACCTTTAGCTCTACCTCTTCGCCACCCTTTTCTTTGTAAACTATTCCGTCCACAAATTTATCACCTTTTACTTCCAATATCTCTACATTCTTGATGGCTTTCATTTTTGGATTTTTCAAAACTTTTTCTACCGTAATTTCATCGGCTCGAAATGTATCACTGCGGTGTAGCATTGTCACAGATTTGCAGTAGGCGAGTAGTTGAGCTGCAGTTTCAAAACCAGCGTTACCTCCGCCGATTACCACTACATCCATATCAGCAAAAAGTGGTCCATCACAAGACGCACAATAGGTGACGCCTTTGTGCTCTAGTCTGTCGGCGCCTTTCACATCTAGTTTTCTGCGTCCGCTACCGCTCGATATCAAAATCGTTTTTGTTTCAAATTTATCTCCAGACTCAGTCCTTACTTCAAAGTTATTTGTTTCTCCAGAAATATTTGTTACTTTTTCTCCGTCTTTTACTTCCAAAGTAGAAGCCATGCCACTGGCGCCAGGAGCACCTTCAGAACCTACAGCACCTGCGGCATTTACTAGCGCATGTTTTTTCAAATTTTCTGCGAGTTCTGAACCCGAAATAGCTGGAGTTCCTATCCAGTTATAAATTTGTTCGGACACGACAGATTGTCCACCCCATTCGTGGACGAGCATAAGTGTTTTTAGTCTTTTGCGAGCAGCATAGACTGCAGCAGCAGCTCCAGCCGGCCCACCCCCTATAATTATTAAATCGTAAGTCATAGAATTTAGTATATCATAAGTTATTTAAAAATTCGTTGCAGGCACATTTTTTAAAATGTCTTGTGCAGGAGATTAGAAAATAAAATAGGTAATCCTATTATTATTTTCTTGAACGACGAGCAGTTCGCTGGCAAAGCTTTGCCAGATAGATTGCATTATAAAAAATCGTGCCAAATAAGAATTCTATTTCTTGTTGCGTCTCAAGAATGCTGGAACAGCGCTCCAGTCATCGGCATCGTCGATGATTATTTCTTCAGGTTCCTTATTATCTTTCTTTCTTAAAAAGTCATTACTGTTGTTGCTTACTACGCTTCCGTTTTGGATTACGTTGCTTACTTCCTTTTTTATCATAGCTGCGTTTTCTTCTTTCAAAAGTGTTTGTCCAGCACTAGAAGATGTGGAAAAAAGACTTTTGCGCGGAATGTCAGATGAAAAACTAGTAGCAATTACAGTCACCTTGAGTTCACCCTTTTTAAGTTTGTCGTCATAGATTGTACCGAAGATTACTTTGGCGTCTTTGTCGATAGATTCTGTGATTATCTTTGCCGCTTCTTGTATTTCATGAATAGTTATATCGTCTCCACCGGAGATGGCAAAGAGAACTCCCTTGGCACCATGAATTGAAACTTCGAGAAGAGGAGAGTTGATGGCTTGTAGGGCTGCGTTTTCTGCTCTTTTTTCACCCGAAGAAGAACCGATACCCATCAAAGCACTTCCAGCGTCGGACATAATGGCTTTGATGTCTGCAAAGTCTACATTAATGATACCTGGAGTAGTGATGAGGTCAGACATTCCTTCCACTGCTTGACGTAAGACATTGTCGCAAGTAGCAAAAGCATCTTTAAAGTTTGTGTTGGCTTCTGCAAGTTGTAAAAGCTTGTCGTTTGGAATAATAATTATTGCATCCACTTCTTTTGCCAACTCCTCAATTCCTTTTTCTGCAATTTTCATTCGGTGTGCACCTTCAAAAAAGAAAGGCTTGGTCACCACAGCTACAGTCAGTATGCCTTGTTCCTTTGCAGCTCGCGCTACAATTGGGGCGGCTCCGGTACCAGTACCTCCTCCCATCCCACAAGCAAGGAATACCATGTCGGCTCCTTTGATGACATCTTGAATTTCAGATTTTGTTTCCTCCGCTGCCTTCTTTCCAACTTCAGGGTCCATACCAGCTCCGAGTCCTTTTGTCAGATTTTTTCCGATATGAATCTTTTTGTCAGCCAACGAGTGGTGCAGGTCTTGGGTGTCAGTATTCATGCAAATAAAATTAACTCCCTTGACTTTGGAATTGATCATGTGGTTAATAGCATTCTTTCCAGATCCTCCTATCCCTATTACCATAATTCGGGCAAAACTCTCTATAATTGGGTTAATTTTAGGCATATTTTTGTGTTTTCCACCAACCGTGGAGATGGTTACTTTTTAATAATTTGGTGACTCTTTCGTAAGTCCTATAATAACAGAAAAAAAAGAGTATGCAACTCTTTCGTGGGATAGTTAAAAGAGAATTTTTTAGGGCATTAACTGCTTCAAACCAGACTTCAAGCTACTTTTTATATCTTTGAAAATACTAAAAAACGATCCTTCAGAATAATCTCCTCCATCTTTTCCATAAAGTATCAAGCCCAAAACGGTGAGCCAGGCCGAGTCACGAAGTTTTGTTTTTGTATTACCAAAAATTTCTGTAGTACCCACACTTGCGGGAAGTTTGAGTACAGATTTTGCAAACTCAGCGAGTCCAGGCACAGAGGCTCCTCCACCAATGAAGACGACACCCGCTGGAAGTAATTCTGAGCGTTTTATTTTTTTGAAATGATTTTCGATGAGTTCAAAAATATCCGAGAGGCGCGCCTCGACGATTTCTTCCAACTTTTTCTTTGAAAATTCTTCGGTGGAAGTTCCAAGCTTGAGTCGTTCGGCTGTTTCGAGAGAAATTTTGAACCCAAGAGCTATGTCGTTGGTTATATCTTCGGAACCAATCGAAAATGTATAGAGTGAAATAGGTGTACCATTTTCAAAAACAGCTACGGAGGTGGTCTCGGAACCGATGTTTACCAAAGCCACGCCCCCTACTTTCTGCCTATCCGACAATGCCAAATAGCTTCCAGCTATAGGGGAGGCCACCACATCAAGTGGCTCGACACCACAAAGAGCGACGACCTCTAGCAAGTCTTCCAAGTGCTGAACAGAATAAGTCATAAACAAAGTTTTGACCTCGAGCTTGGTTCCGCGCATGCCCTCGAGACGACCCAACACATCTTTGCCGTCTAGACGGAAAGATTGCGGGAATACTTGAATGATTTTTTTGTTACCCAAATTCAAATTATCTTCGCAGTCCTGTAGAGCTTTTTTGACATCAAGCGAAGTGACTTCGCCATCGGCTTTAGAAATCATCGCCATACCTGAACTCGTATCTCCACGCAAGCTCACTCCACCTACCGAGACGAAGGCCTTTCGAATTTTTATGTTAGAAGTTTTCTCTGCCACAGCAAGAGCACTCTTCAATGAAGATACAGCTAGGTCTCCATTGACCACATATCCGTGCCTCATGCCCAGCGTCGGAGATTCACCCAATCCAATAATTCTAGGATTTTTTTCTCCCTTTAGAAATTCTCCCACTACGACTCGCGTCGTTTGAGACCCCACGTCTATTCCGATCGAAATGTTTCTTATCATATTTCTGACAGTAAAATTTTTCTGCTCTCTCCATTCTACTACTATGTTCGAGACCTTTCAAATGAAGCATTCCGTGGATAACTAAAAAAACAAAGAATTCTTTGAAAGTTTTATCAAAATCTTTCGCCTCCTTTTTGATGACTTTCGGGCAAAGTATTATCTCTCCCGAGGTTCGGGTGAGAGAGAAAGACAAAACATTGGTGGGTTTATCTTTCTTTCTCCACTTTTTATTTAATTCTTGTGATTTTCTTTCTCCGACAACTGCAATAGAGAGGGAATACTTTTTCCCCAAAATATCATTTTTGATAGCAAGGATTGGCAAAGAGGGTACTTTGCTTTTGGTCATATTTATGACAGAAAAGTACTCCTGCATGTTTATCTTATTTTTCCAAGCTTGCGGAGCTTCTCGATTTCCTTTCTGCGTTCAAGTCTCTTGAGAGTACCTTTTTTTACTTTTAGTTTTGATTCGGCTCTTTCGTTGTATCGTCCACTTTTTACTTTCTGGATTATTCCCGATTCTTGGATTTTACGAGAAAAACGTCGCAACACACTGGGGTTGCTTTCTTTTGGGTTTTTCTTGATTTCAATTACTGTTTTTGCCATTGAATTAAGTTACCATATTTTTTTTTAAAAGGCAATTACGCCTCGCTTTTTACGAAAGCAGGGTGGACTTTTTGCAAGAAAAAAGATAATATTTAAGGTATGAATCTCGTTACATATCTTTAGCGAGATTTAGTCGATTTAATCATTCACTATAAGAGTATAAACAGATGGACCAGTCCGCAGATTACATAACAGAAGAAAAAAGAGCAGAACTAGAAGTTGAATTGAAGAACCTAAAAGGTCCCAAGCGCAAAGAAATATTAGAGAGCCTAGAGTATGCAAAGTCACTAGGAGATTTATCTGAAAACGCAGAATATCATCAAACTCGCGAGGACCAAGGCAAACTCGAAGAACGCATAGTCAAGATAGAGCAAATTTTAAAGAACTCAGTCGTTGTATTGCATCGAGGAGGAGATACAGTAGAAGTGGGTTCGATGGTGACTGTGCAAAAAGAAGGAGAGAAAGGAGATAACACTTATCAAATCGTGGGTTCGGAAGAAGCAGATTTTTCTTTGGGGAAAATTTCACACAAATCTCCATTGGGTGAAGCGATGTTTGGGAAAAAGAAAGGAGACAAAGTTTCTTTCAAAACCCCAGCTGGTGGAGTAGTTAATTACAAAATTACCAAGGTTGCTTAATTGTTTGCTTAATTTCTGCTCCCAGAGGGGTGGGGAAAATAAATAATGTCTTCAATTGATGAAATCAAGGACGCTCGAATAAAAAAACTAGAACTTCTCAAAAAGAGGGGCATGGACCCGTACCCAGCTCTTTCGAAGAGAGAGCTATCTCTAAAAGAAGCCATCGATACATTTGCTGACCTTGAAAAAAGTGGAGACCAGAAATGGGTTTCAGGGCGCATTATGTCTTTGCGTGGACAAGGTGCAATTATTTTTGTGACTCTTTATGATGGCACAGAGCACTTTCAAGGATTGTTTAAGAAAGACACACTCGGAGACGAAGAATTTGATTTTTTTAATACAGTTGTAGATATCGGAGACTTTATAGAAGTACAAGGGAAATTTTTCACAACTAAAAGAGGAGAGAAAACCATAGAGGCGAGTGCTTGGCGTATGCTTTCCAAGAGTCTTCGCCCGCTTCCAGAAAAATGGCACGGCTTGCAAGACATCGAAGAGCGATTTCGTAAAAGATATCTAGACATTTTGATGAATCCAGAAATAAAAGAAATTTTTGAAAAGAAAGCAAAATTCTGGAATACGATTCGCGAATACTTACTTTCAAAAGATTTTCTGGAGGTAGAAACTCCAGTTCTAGAAAACACTACGGGTGGAGCGGATGCACGACCATTTGTTACACACCACAATGCATTAGATATTGATGTATATCTTCGAATCTCTGCAGGAGAATTGTGGCAAAAGAAACTTTTGGTTGGTGGCCTTCCTCGTACTTTTGAGATTGGACGTATTTTTAGAAATGAAGGAATTTCACCGGAGCATTTGCAAGATTACACTCAGCTCGAATACTACATGGCTTATGCCGATTACAACGATGGTATGAAAATGACTCAAGAATTATATCGTCTTATTGGTGAAAAAGTTTTTGGGACCACCAAGTTTTCAATACGAGGAATGCAAATTGATTTGGCCGACGAATGGCAAACATATGATTTTGTGGAAATGATTAAAAAAGAATATAGCCTCGACCCTCTCGAGACGCAGGTTTCAGAAATAGAAACAGCGTTGAAAAAACATAATATTGAATATGACAAATCTGAAATTAGTGTTGAGCGTGGCGCAGATCTTTTGTGGAAGCGAGTTCGAAAAAACATCCAAGGACCAGGATTTTTGATAAATGTTCCAGTGTATCTTGAGCCCCTTGCTAAGAGAAACAGAAATAACGACAAAACTGTCGAAAGATTTCAAGTGATTTTTGCAGGTAGTGAAATGGGAAAGGGTTTCAGTGAGCTCAATGACCCAATAGACCAGCTCGAAAGATTTATGAAGCAACAAGCACTTCGCGATGCAGGAGATGAGGAAGCGCAAATGGCTGATATGGAATTCGTAGAAGCTTTAGAGTATGGTTTGCCTCCTGCTTTTGGGTTTGGTCTTTCAGAGAGGCTTTTTAGCTTCCTAGTAGATAAGCCAATTCGCGAAACTCAACTTTTTCCACTAATGAAACCAAGAGAAGAATAAAATGCGAAATTCTTTTGAAGGACAATCTGAGAGAGACCTAGACCTCGATATTTTCCATCAAAAAGCTCTGGGTGTTTTAGTGCGCTCTCGATTTTAAGAAACAAAATTTAATCCACCCTATAGTGAAGATATTATTGCTACCGATTTAGTAAAGGTCCAAGAATTGGAAACAGGGTTTAAGGCAAGGGCAACACCCGAGAGTGACGAATTAAAAAAAGTTGCAGATATTTTCGAAGCCCTTGTGCTTTGGCATGGAGAGCAAAGCGATTGGTTTGGCGCAAATGCCACAACCATGAAAACTTCTAGATATGATGATTATGTAAATGGGGTAGATGCAGTTATTGAATTTCGTGGTAGTGATCCGGGTTCAGCTTCACACGTAGGTTTGGCTGCGGATGTTACTTTTACTCAAGATACGACAGCAAAATTTGATAGATTGCGTGGGCAGATTGAAAAAGGGCAGCTACCAGTGGTGAAATATTTTCATTCAGAGAATATGAATTTTCATGGGCAGTTGAGTAAGTTGCCGGAGGTTATTATTGGAGCAGAAAGGAAAGCTGTTTTAGAACTTGCAGAACTTTGGGCAGAAAGAAAGATGGATAAACTTGCTGTGCACCCAATTCAAATTATGATTTTGACGCAGATAGAGGCACAGCTAAGAGTGTTTGCTCTTTACGCAGAGAGTTTGAAAAAACCCGATTTGGCAAAAATTTATCGTGCTAGGTTGGCAATTATTGAAAATATTTTGGCGCAAAAAGCTGACCTTGTTAAAAAAACTAAATTCGAAATAAATGATAGCGTTCATTCTGCTATTATTGGATTTTTGGCTTCTTGGCAAAAAACTTTACTAGAAGCCAAAACAAAAATTGCATAGAAATAATTTTTCCTTAATATATCATATATGATAAACTAAGCTTTTTAATTTTTTCTTGTAAAAACAACAAATCCCCGCAAGCGCGAGGCTTCGGGGGTGTGTTTTGGCATATTGCGCCGATATTTGAAAGAACAAAATCCGATTGTGTTTACCGCCCACGAAGTGTGTTGGGCGGATTGCGGTAGTGGGCGCTACACCTTGACAGCGTCCGTGATGAGGTTGAGGTTAACTTCGACGCCCTCCAGGACATAGAGCGCCCGGAGAACTTCGAAATCGTCGGTGACCACGACCAGCATTGGGGGCCGTGGTTCGTCCATGTGTGGGATGAGACCCACGGCCGTCGCCGTTCTGATGAAACTCCTCCTCAGGGAGGATCCTAGAGCCAGAGAGGCTCCCACCGCTGTTTTTGTAGTATGAAGTTGCTCCACAATGTGGAGCTCATGGGGGGTGGGTACATCCCCACTCAGTAGCAAGTGCACGGTCTTTGTCATACTTGTACTCCTTCAGGTTGTGGGGGTCGAAGCGGTAGCCTCTATAAAAGAGGGCTCCATTCGAACAATAACACGATATAGCAATATCGTCCATAGTGTTTCGCTATTTTAATATTTGAGTTATCAGTACACAACCTTTTGTAATATAATAAAAATTTGACAATTTATGATAAAAAAGTAGTATATGGATTATGGAGGTATGTAAGTAAGTTATACACAAGCGCGCCTACTCTATAATAGATCTATAAGTTATAATAAATATATATATGAAAAGTTTGGTAAAAAAAGTTCTTAGAAATGTTGTCCCCAATGTGGATTGCACTGCTGTAAGTGTTGTATATAAATCTAAGAATGGTTTATATAGAGGGTTTGTACAACCATATGATATAACCTACGAAGGAGAGACCAAGGAACAAGTTCTTGCTGTTTTAAAAGACATGATAGTTCAATATGAAGAAGGTTTAAAAAGGTACAATTTTCCATCTCATTTATCTTCTGTTTCTCTTTCGGACGAAGAAGATAGAGAAAAACTAGCTGATATTTTTCCAGGTCTTTTGCAACACCTTAGAGAAAAGCATTTCCAAGTAACGACTCCTGATTATTATGCCGAGGCTAAACTATCCTCTTAAAACTTATGAGAAAGCGGTAGAGATCTTAGCGGCAACTAAAGGTTTTAGAGAAGTTAGAGTTTTTAACAAGAGTGGTAGTGCAATACATTTTGAAATATTTTTAGGTAATGAAGAAGTTCCACATAGTATGTGGAATGTGCATTCTTTACATGATCACAAAAGAACTATTGTTTCTAATGAAGATTATAAAAAAGTAACAAGGCACTTGAACTGTACGCTAGAAGAATTTTTAGAAGTTCTCAAGCGATGTTAATTGATATAAACGTCCCACCACGACTCCATCAACGCACTTAAGACTGCAATAAAGTACCGACTAGGGAAGAGAACCTCTCTTTGGAATAAAAATAATAAATTTTATTTTTCCTTAGTATATCATATATGATAGGTTAATTTTTTTCTTTTATAAAATTAAAAACGCCTCGAGGGCACGAGGCTTCGAGGTCGTCTAATGACGCATTTACGCGTCGATATTTTTCATGTTTTCTTTACACTCGACCCCAGCCGTGTTGATTGCTGGGGCAGTTTGAAGAAAGGAGTCAGTCTCCCAGCCTTCCACCGTCTGGATGATTCAGGGGTGGTTCTCCTTCTGGAGCCGATTCACGGAGCCATTTTTCTAGCTCTTCTCTGTTCGGCTCCACGAAGAAGAAAGAGTTCTCTTCTTTCTTCGCCCATTCGCATAGTAAAGCCACGATCTGTGGAGGTGCGTTCAGCACCAGAATCAGTTTGCTTGAAACAATGGTCGCCACGGGGCACCTTCTTTCTCAGCGAAATGTGGGGTACAGCGGTTTCTAACATAATAACATAAAGACCTCTTATCGTCAATTTTTTTTGGTTTTTTGAATCAGAAGTTATCCACAGGTGACATTTGGCGCTCGAAGAAGCGTTGGTTTATAATGTATATCAGGTGGGAAAAAGTGGGAAATGTGTTAATAACAAAAAATAGAAAAAAATTTATGCTCATCGGCGAATACATACACACCATAGACGAAAAAAATAGAATTTCTTTACCAGCAAAATTCAGAAAAGAAATGGGCAAGGTTGTTGTTATCACACCCGGACTAGACAATTGTTTGTTCATTTTCACAACCAAAGAATGGGAGAAAGTTTCTAAAAGATTGTCCGATGCGGATACAGATCTTTCTTTCTTGAAAGCTAACCAAAGAAGTTTTAATCGAAATATGTTCGGTCAGGCTTCAGATGTAGAAGTAGATTCAATTGGCAGAATTTTAATACCAGATTTTCTAAAAGACAAAATCAAACTTATAGGTAAGGCGGCACTCATCGGAGTGGGCGACAGAGTAGAAGTTTGGAACGACAAAGTTTGGACCGGATATATCAAGAAAGTAGACAAGGAAGCAGTGAATTTGGCAGAGAAATTAGGTAGAGAAGGGAAGTTATGAATGAAGTAAGGGAGAGTAGTCATAAGAGTGTTCTTTTAAATGAAACGATTTTGGGTTTGAATTTGGCAGGTAAGACTGCTCCTATAGTGTTCGATGGAACATTCGGTGGAGGAGGTCACGCTGTAGAGATTTGCAAAAGATACAAGAAGGTCAAACTCATAGCCACCGACCAAGACCAAAGCACCTGGGAGAGCGCCAGAGAAAAGTTTCAAGGTTTGGGTTGCGATATTTCTTTTGTTTATTCAAATTTTCGAGACATCGACAAGGTTTTGGAAAAAATAAATGTGAGCGGTGTCGATGCAATTGTTTTAGACCTAGGGCTCTCGACAGATCAATTGGAAAATTCCGGGCGAGGATTTTCTTTTATGAAAGATGAGCAGTTGCTCATGACGATGAAAGAAAATCCTCTTCCAGAAGATGTTACGGCGTCAGATGCCGTAAACACTTGGAGTGAAGAGAGCTTAGCAGACATTATTTATGGCTATGGCGAAGAGCGGTATGCCAAGAGAATAGCCAAGAAGATTGTCGAAGCTAGAAGAAATCAAAAACTCGAAACGACTTTTGATTTAGTGAGTATCATTGAGGATGCAGTGCCAGCTTCATATAAAAGAGGAAGGCTCCACTTTGCGACCAGGACATTCCAAGCACTTCGCATAGCAGTCAACGACGAGCTTGGTGCACTCAGCGAGGGTTTAGCTAAAGGGTTTGAGGCATTAAATAAAGGAGGTAGGATGTCCGTTATTAGTTTCCATAGTTTGGAAGATAGGATAGTCAAAAAATTTTATAAAGAAAAAGAAAAGTTGGGCCTTGCAAAATTGATAAATAAAAAACCAATTATCGCAAGTACAGCTGAATTAAAAACAAATAGTCGAGCACGTAGTGCAAAATTAAGAGTAATATCCCGATTATAATCGAGGATCCACGACAAAGTCGGGAGAAAAAATATAATGAAAACAGTCGCCCTAAAAATGAGAGTCTACAGCCAAAATGTAAACATTTTAGAAAGTAGAGATTTGAGAAAGAGAATACTAAACACCATGCTCTTGTCTTTAGGTGCGCTCGTGGTTGTCTATGTTCTTCTTTTGGCCAATATGGTCTCAAATGTTATTGAGCGTCGCTCTCTCGAGGCTCATGCTCGTGTGCTTTCGACTGAAGTAGGCGACTTAGAGCTTTCTTATCTTTCAATATCCAACAAAATAAATCCAACTCTTTCGCGTTCTCTTGGTTTTTCGGAAGCAAAAACAAAATTCGTCACTCGCCAATCTTCTTTGGGTTTAAATTCTCCAGTTGGTGGCGCTCTTGATAATGTAAAATCTGCTAAAAATGAGATTTAGATTTTTTTCTAGAACTACGGTTTTATTTCTTTCAATATTTCTTTTTTCTCTTGTCTTAATAGCTAAACTTTTTTTAGTACAAGTTGTACACAGCAATTCTTATTCCGAGAAAGCCGACCGGCAATACTCTACACCCTCGTCCAATATTTTTGAACGCGGAACTATTTTCTTTCAAAAAAAAGATGGACAGCTTGTCTCCGCCGCTACTCAAACTTCGGGATTTAAATTGGCTATTAACCCTACCCAACTAGTCGATATAGAAGATACCTATGAAAAAATAGCCACACAAATTTCTATTGATTACACTGATTTTTTAAAAAAAGCAAATAAAAAAGACGACCCATACGAAGAAATTGCAAATCATCTCACAAAAACACAGGCAGACAATATTTCTGCTCTGAAGATTTCTGGAGTGTCACTTTTTAAAGAAAAATGGCGTTTTTACCCAGGAGGCGAACTAGCTTCGCACTCACTTGGTTTTGTGGGTTTTAAGGGTGACGACTTGGGTGGCCGATATGGACTAGAGAAACAATACGATGATAGCCTCTCTCGTAGCCAAAATGATCTCTATGTAAACTTTTTTGCTGAAATTTTTTCTGATATTAAAAATGCAATATCTGAAGAAGATATTCGAGGTGGCAATGTTGTGACGACGATAGAGCCCACCGTTCAAGATTTTTTGGAACAAAAAATAATTCAGGTCCAAGATAGATACAAAGTAGACTCTATCGGTGGCATCATCATGAACCCCAAGGATGGATCTATTTATGCGCTTGGAGTCAAGCCCGATTTTGACCCAAACAATTTTTCTAAAGTTGAAAAGATTTCCATTTTCTCCAATCCATTAGTAGAAAATGTGTTTGAATTTGGTTCTGTGGTCAAGCCTTTAGTGATAGCCGCCGCGCTTGATAAAGGAGTGGTAACAGCTAGTACCAAGTACGAAGACAAAGGTTCTGTTATCGTAGAGAAAAAAGAAATTTTTAATTTCGATAAAAAGGCTCGTGGGGTAGTGGACATGCAAGAAGTTTTGGGGCAGTCGCTTAATACGGGAATGGTTTTTATCTATCGCAAACTAGGCAAACAGTCTCTCCACGACTATTTGCTCGCCTTTGGCCTAAAAGAAAAAACAGGAATTGATTTACCCAACGAAACGGGCGGGCTTTTGAGTGGACTGACTTCCAATTTAAAAAATGCCCGAGAAATCGAGTATACAAATGCTTCTTTTGGGCAAGGTATTGCTTTTACCCCTATGGCTCTCGTGCGCGCACTTTCCTCGCTTGCAAACGGAGGTAGCCTAGTGACTCCGCATGTAGTCAGAGCGATAAGGTATGACGATGGTACCGAGAAAAAAATAAACTACATCACCACACCTACAAAAATTTCCCCAGAAACTTCGGAAGAAATGACTCGTATGTTGGTGGGAGTGATGGACAAATCTCTCCGAGGAGGACTCGCCAAACTCGAGCATTACTCTGTTGCCGTCAAAACTGGTACTGCACAGGTTGCTAAAGAAAGTGGGGGAGGTTACTATGAAGACAGGAATACGCATTCGTTTTTTGGATATTTCCCAGCCTACGATCCACAATTTATTGTTTTTCTTTATGCAGTGAATCCCAAAGGTGTGCGTTATGCATCAGAGACTTGGGCTGATCCATTTTTAGATATTACAAAATTTTTACTTAATTATTACGAAGTTCCACCAGACAGATGATGAGCGATGAATCCCGTTAGAAGCCGCGATCGCAATTTTTGGGATAAAAGTTATAAAATGAATTTAGATAAATTTAATAATATAATATATCGTGTATTAAACATGATCGCGATCTGCTTCTAAACGGGATGAACAAAACTTTTAAATTATTCTTAACTCATGCACTACGATTTGAGTCGCGATTGGTACTTTGGAAATATAAGCCAAAGATAATTGCGATTACGGGCTCAGTGGGTAAGACTTCTACCAAAGATGCAGTTTATGCTGTTATCTCCAAAATGTCTTATGTCAGGAAGAGCGAAAAGAGTTACAACAGCGAGCTTGGCTTACCATTGACGGTTCTTGGGTGCCCGAATGCTTGGAACAATCCATTTTTGTGGTTCAAAAATCTTTTCAAGGGTTTGTGGCTTTTTATTTGGCCCCACAAATACCCAAAGTGGTTGGTGCTCGAAGTCGGTGTCGGTAAAGCTGGAGATATGCACCGCACTGCTTCATGGCTCAAGACCGATGTAGTTATCGTAACTGCTATTGGTGACACCCCTTCTCATATTGAATTTTTTGATTCCAGAAAACATTTAATCGAAGAGAAAAGTCTGCTTCTCAAAACTCTCAAAAAAGAAGGACTTTTGATTTTGAATGCTGACGACGAAGCAGTGATGGGAATGAAAACAAAAACAAAAAGTAGAATTATTACTTTTGGTTTCAAAGAGGGTTCCGATGTGTTGGGCTCGAGTGACAACATTTCTTATGATAGAGATGGCCTTCCAAATGGCCTAGTCTTTCGGGTGGATGTAGAGGGCAACAGCTTACCTGTCGTCATCGAAGGGCTTTTTGGCAGAAACCACGCCTATGCATCTCTCGCAGCCTTAGCACTTTCCTATGATTTAAAATTAAATATGATTGAGGCCGTAGAAAAATTAAAAAATTATGATTTTCCACCGGGGCGCATGTGTCTCTTGCAAGGGATAGAAGACACTCTTTTGATAGATGATACTTACAATTCTTCTCCCTCGGCGTGCGAGGCTGCGCTCAAAACTTTAGGAATAATAAAATCTAAAACAGAACATAGAAAAATTGCTGTATTGGGTGATATGCTCGAGCTTGGTAAACACACCGAAGAGGCACACAAAAATATCGGGCGTATGGTAAAAGAGAATGCAGATTTTTTGATAGTGGTGGGGTTGCGGGCAAAGAATATAAAAGAAGGCGCACTCGGAGCTGGTATGGATGAAAAAAATATTTTTGAATTTTCAAATTCTCGCGAAGCAGGAGAGTTTTTAAAAACTTTTATAAAGAAAAATGATTTGGTGCTTATCAAAGGTTCACAAGGTATGCGTATGGAGCGTACGGTGGAGGCTATACTTTTGGATAAAGAAAATAAAGATAAATTACTCGTTCGGCAGAGTAGTGAATGGCTTAAACGCAATTTGTAAATAAATTACTCTCAAACGTCCCCGGCACAACACATCTCGTGTGCTGGGTTTTCGTATTTTAGGGTACAAATTTTAGTAACAATTTATGGTTGCTGTTTTTCTTTTTTAGGTGTATAAAATAGTTAGAAGTTCACCCCCAGCCAAGGAGCGTAGACATGGCTCACCACCAGCATTTCTTGCCCGTCGTAGGGATTCCAAATGAGCACCTGAGAGAGGTGTGTAAGCTCGGCCATGCTGGAGCATGCAGGTGTCTGGATTTCAGTCCTGCCGATCAGGTGCGGGTCTGTGCCAAGGGCATAGAACGCATCACCCCAGCGGGACACACTGCAACCGGGACGCAGTACGATTACTGTACTGGTGCCCCGGAATATAGGGCGGTGCCCCCTCCGCGCGAGGATGTCTGGCGCTGAAGTGCTGGTTCACCACTCTCATTCTTGGAGGCTCTACATGGGTAGGGTACAGAGAAAGCGTGCATGTGCGCGACATGCCAAAAAGAAGAAAAAGCGCAAGCGCCTCATCGCGGAAGCAGTAGAGAGGGGACTCAGCATTCATCAGGTGCAGATGGCAAGGAGAGATGGGCAGGGTTCCAACACTTCCGGCACACCGGAGACGATGGGCGAAAGGATTCGCTGGCGGACATCTCAGTAAATGATGTTCGCAATTAAGCTCGACGGCAAACATCACGGCTGTCGGGCAAAGACGCAAAGCGTCGGAAGCAAATGCTCTCGGCGTTTTTTATTTTATGTTATAATTATAAATATTATTAAACTAACTTATTTTAAAATTCTATGCAATTAATTTTCAACTGGTTTTTCTCGGCCGTGGCTATAGCAATAGCTTCGTATGTTTTGCCGGGAGTTTTTGTAGATAGTTTCGTTATCGCTTTGGTTTTGGCGGTAGTGCTGGGTGCTATCAATGCTATTTTGAAACCAATTCTTATTTTCCTTACACTGCCTATAAATATTTTGACTCTAGGTCTTTTCACGCTCGTCATTAACGCAATGCTTGTCTTACTCGCTTCTTCCATCGTTCCAGGATTTTGGGTTTCTAGCTTCTGGTGGGCAATGCTCTTTGCCATAACTCTTTCTATCGTAAATTGGGCGCTAGGGCGTTTTGGGAGAAATGATTAGGGGGTGTAGAAGGAAAAGATTAAATGTTAAAATAAAAAAATGGAAAATCCAAAAAGATTAGTTAGGTTCTATGCTTTATTAGTGTTTATAGCTGGATTGGCTGGATTAATAAATCCAGGCATAAATGGGCCTATTAAGGTATTGTTTGTTTTTTTAATTATCATTTCAATTGGCCTGTTAATGATGAAAAAATGGGCTCTCTATGCGATGGTTCCATTAGTTGCGGCTGTTGGCGTATATCTGCTTTGGTTCACATGGTTTTTGGACACAAGTGTGACGACGGGGTCAGGATCGACAACCTATGATTCTATTTTCTTTACATTAGTATTAATGCCTTTAATTATTTACTCTGGTGGAATCATTTATCCAGTTTATTACATATTCAAAAGAAGGCAATTTTTTAATTAAAAAATTGGAATAAGCAAGGACAGTCCTTGCTTAAGATTTAATTTCTGCGATTTGTGACCTAATTATACACTTTGCACGCCTGTCCGCCTTTGGAGGGAACTTTTTTCGAGAATGAATCCGCGCGGGATTTTGGGTTTGGCGTAATGATAGAAAAATAAATACAAAAATGGTAAAATCTTTCTATGGACAATACAGAAAAGACAAAAAGTTTTTGGTCAAACGGATTTGGTGCAAAACTATATAGAAAATTTGCTGGAAAGCGATTTTTGAAAATGCACCAAAAAATTGCCGAGCAAATTTTGGCACAAAATCCAAAAGATGTTCTTGATATTGCTTGTGGGCCTGGCGATTTTTTATTATACCTATCCAATCTTGCTCCCAATATAAATTTAACTGGAACTGATATAGCTCCTGGAATGGTAAAGCACGCAAGCCAAAAACTTTTTAGCAAAGCAAAGATTTTAGAATCAAATGGAGAAAATCAGCCTTTTTCGGAAAATTCCTTTGATGTTATTACAATAATGATGGCTTTTCACCATTTTCCAAAAAAACTGGAATCTTTGCAAAATATAAAAAAATTACTACGACTAAATGGAATTTTAATGATTGCCGATGTTGTAGCAAAATCTGATTTTCAAAAAAAGTTTTGGAATATAGCAGAAAAAGTTATCAATGTTAGAGGTTATGTCGGGCATTATACTGAAAGTGATATTGAAAAATTAGCAAAAAAAGCAGGTTTTACTTTTTCTACTGAACACATTCCACAAATGCCAAGTAGATATATGATTTGCAAATTTGCGAAATAATTTTATGAACGATACATGGACAATAGAAAAAATTAAACAAGAATTTGAACGCCTTAGAACTAAAGGGGTTAGGAACCTTTGTTTTTGTACGCTTCCCGTCTGCGCCGAAGCTTCGGCGGGCAGGCGCGTGCAGAGCTAGTGTGAGCCACAATAATTCGTTTACCGCCCTAAACGAATTTTCCAGCCCCGGACTCAGCTATTTTTTCTGCTGAAAAAATATGCTTCCGTCTTCACAAATTTTTTCAAGAGCAAAGCAGTTTGCTCTTTCAAAATATTTGTGACTCCACAGAGAATCGAACTCTGATTCCATCCTTGAGAAGGATGTGTCCTAACCGTTAGACGATGGAGCCCAGAAGTAGTAAAAAGTTCTTAAAGTTCATAAGGTATGAGGCAAAAAATTAAATTCTTTCATCCCTACTTTATAACTTTTAACTTTATGAACTTTATAACTACCCCAATATACTATATTATTTTAAAAAGTTTTACCATAACGAAAAATAGCTACGAGAAATTAACTCTATAGCTATTTTCGTGTTTTGAGTTGTAAATACGCGTATCTTATTTGCAACCACAGTCGCAAGAGCCATCTTCTTTGTGTTTATGTTCGCAAGCCTCGCACTTCATTTCTCCTCCTGCTGGCTTACGTTCTCCACCACAACACACTCCCGGAGTGTCAGTAGATTTAGATCCACACATTTTACATTTAAAACTTTCCTCTTTTTTATCTTCTGTATGCATATTTTTTTTTGATTAATTTAATAATAACTAATTTTTTTCGACCCCATTCTTCTCTTCCAATTTTTAAGGAAAGCCTTGCCAAACAATTCCATCTTCTTGATGGTGGATAGCCCAGCTAAACCACATTGCAGTGTATCCAGGAATTTTTTCTCCCAATTCATCTTTTACTTCTATTTCTCCATCTACAATTTTAGCACTTATTTTTTTATTACCGACTAATACGACAGCAGTTTTCGTCTCTGAAATTTCACTTCGCTTGAAAGCCACAGATTTTTCATCAAAGTTGACTATGTACATTATTTCTTTTGTAGGTAGTCGAGTATCGTTTATCGAAGTAGGGAAGTAGATATCCTCGTTTGTGTTGTAGTCTCCATAGGGGCTAAAGTCATAGCTCCGAATATGCCCGGTTTCCTTACTTAGTACACTCATGTTTGGGTAGTTTGTCATTGCCTGTTTAAAACTCATCACTTGTGATGGGTATACTGTAAGTTTTTGCCCGGTTCTATCGCCGACGACTGCTTCACCAATTATTTGAGACCAAAGACTTTCAGTTGCCTTATCATACATTAGCAAGTTGGACTCATACAGTTTTCCACTTACTCCAAATTGTTCTTTCTTGCCATCAATCATAGCATCAAAAACAATGGCCGAGCCACACAGCGGACAGAAAGTTACCACAAGAGGTTTTTTTTCAATTTCATCATTTACTATTTCATGCCAGACAATAATATTGTAAGGGTAAAAGCGTGTTGTTTTTCCGACTGTAACCACGATGCCGTCTACATCTTCTTTGAGCCATTTCTTGGCTTCCGCTATGCTAGTAAATTTCGGATTTAGAATCGCTGGTATTCCGTCTTTTCTAGGCCCCCCGTCCAGTACTAGCTCGAGGGGTATAGAAGCTTTCGATGTATTAGTTTTGAGTCCGATAGATTCAAAACCAAACTCGCGTTCTTTTCCCTCATCATCTATCAATGAAAAGTTATTTTCTTCCAAAATTTCTGAACCATCTTTCGAAACTGTATTTATATTATTTTTATCATTTTCGGAGCGGGTAAAGAAAAACACCCAAACTAGTATAGCGAATATAATTATTAAGAAAATTGTTGCTTTGCTATTCATGTTTTTATTATTAACTAATTATTCTGTTAATAAAAATTAATCGAGTAGTAACTTTATATCTGCTTCGGATATGTCACCGGGGATAGCTTTTACAATGTTACCTTCTTTATCGATTAGCACATGGAAATTTGTGTATCTCACTCCGTATGCCTGGGCGACACTTCCATTTGAGTCTAGTGCAATAGGGAATGTCACACCCCATTTTTCGATAGTCTTTTCTATCAGAGATGTTTTTTCGCGTAAGTTGACACCAATCACTTCTATTTCATCTTTGTACTTTTCATAAAAGGTATTTAATTTTGGCATACTCCTTTGGCAATTGGGGCACCATGTTGCCCAGAAATCAAGCACAACTGCCTTTCGTCCCCTATACTCGGCCAGTGTAATGGTTCCACCGTCGAGTCTTTCGAGCGAAAAATCGGGAGCAAGTTGTGAAGAAGTATTCTTTTCGACTCTGGGTGTAGTGGCAGAGGTGTTCGTACTACTTCTATCTCTCGTTGCGTATAAAGATATGCCAACAAGAATAAACACTAGAATAACAGCACTAGTAATTTTTTTTGAATTTTTTTCGTTTGAACTTTTTTGCATGATTTTTTAAGTTATTAATTTATAAATATTCTAATAATCTATCGTATTGAATAAATTCAAGGGCTTGGTAACTCCACGAAAGAAATATCGACATATTTCCTGTGAGCACAAGTATCCCCAGAATGATTAAAAATATTCCTCCGATAATAGAAACAATATTGAGGTATTTTGCTATCTTCTGTAAGTATCTTTCAGACTTGCTGACGCTAAAAGCGATGATTAGAAATGGAATAGCTAACCCAAGTGAAAATACTGCAAGTAGTAGTGCCCCCTCAAGGGCGGTCGCTCCAGTGCTAGCCAGCAAAAGAATTGACCCCAAGATTGGCCCGACACACGGAGTCCAACCCAAAGAGAAAGCACTACCGAATAAAAAGGAACCTGCCAGATTTCCTCTTTTAAAAATACGTGGAGCTTTGAAGTGTTGCTCTTTATTTAAGAAAGAGATTTTTAATATACCAATCATAAACAAACCAAATATAATAATAGAAACACCAGCAATTCGTGTCAACCATATCTGGTATGGAGCAAATGCGCTACCGACAAGTCCAGCAATGGTTCCCAAGAGAATAAAAACAAGACTAAACCCGACAATAAAAGCAACTCCATTCCAAAAAACCTTACCCCTATTTCTTTCTGCTTCTTCTATGCCTCCTTCTCCACTAATGAATGCCAAATATCCTGGTACCAAAGGCAATGTGCATGGTGCAAGGAAGGTGAGTAGTCCGGCAAAGAATGATGGAATGACGAGTCCGAGCATAAAATAATCTACATTAATTTAATAATTGCTTTAATCTTTGAATTTTGAGTGAGTGGTTTGTAACACATCATTTGCCCCATGCGTTTGCTTGCAACGAGTCCAGACATTTCTAAGATTCTTAGATGTTGAGAAACTGCGGAAATGGATATATTTAAAATAGCAGCTAGATCGCTAACACAGAGCTCTCCATATTCTATCAGTATTTTTAATATGCGAAAACGGTTTTTGTCACCAAGTATGCCGAACAACGAAGAGAGGGAAGTATCCCCCGCATTAATTTTTTTCTGTATTTTATTTATTTGTGATGGTTTTAACATGTTTAAGTATTTGCGCTAATACCTAAATATTACACCAATAAAATTTTTGAGTCAAGTTGTAAAAATGTGGAAAACTTTTAAATTAGTTCACTAAAACGAAAAATGACCTGAAGTACAGACATTAAATCTTGTTACATCAGGTGCATTTGCTTGGCGATAATATTTTCGCCGATATTAAATTAGAGAACTTCCTCGTTTACATTTTCCGCCGGCGCTTTCACCGGCGGATGCATGCTTCGACCTACTGACCGGAATCGATCCTACGTCCCTTTTTTCGTAATATTGGCATTACGATAGCCAAAAATACGAAAGGAACGAAGAAAAGACCCCACGCCCATCTCAATGCTGACCCCATCTTACCTCACCTCCTTCAGGTTAATTGTTGTGTCGAGGTATTCCAAAAACATTATATAACAAAAAAAATTAAAAGCAAGAGAGAGAAAGAATTTCGTTATTCTTCCAGTTTTGGTTTTTCTATTTCGAGTAAAGAAAGTTCTGGCGAAGAGCCAGCGATACGAAGCACATCCTTGTCTATCTTTTTCAGCTCTTTATTTGAAGCGTTGTAGTGGTTTACCACCGTGCCTAAAGCATTACCGAGCTTGCCATGGTATTCATCGTAAGATTTTAGGTGTTTTCCCAAGTCTTCCACTTTTTTAATTATTTCTTTGGCGGATTCTTCTATCTGGAGTGCTTTGAGTCCTTGCAACACTGTTTGCAAATAGGCGAGGAAAGAAGTAGGGGAGGTGATGATGACTTTGTATTTTCCAGCCGAGCGTTGAATCAAGTTTTCAGACGTATCTTCGGTCGAGCCGACTTTGTTGGTTAGTAAGTCATAGTAGATAGCCTCGTGGGGAATAAACATAAAAGCAAAGTCGGTAGTGCCCTGGGCAGGTTGCACATATTTGGCAGTTTCAGTGATTCTATTTTTTAAGTCGCCTACAAATACTGTTTCAAGTCTTTTTTTCTCTGCCGGGTCTTTTTCTTCTACCATCCTGTTGTAATTTTCGAGTGAAAATTTTGAATCAATAGGGATTATTTTATCTTTGACGAATACAACTGCGTCCACAATAGTACCGTCCGGAAAAGCATATTGCATTTGGTAGCTTCCAGGTGGTAGTACATTTTTCAAAACTGTTTCTAGGTAGTATTCACCCAAAATTCCGCGCTGTTTTGGGTTCTTCAAGATATCCTGAAGGCTTTGGAGCTGGTCGGCAAAAGAGATGACTTGTTTGTTTGTCTCGTCTAGTCGAGTCAGGCGTTCGGTCACATCGCGAATTATTTTGTTCGATTCGCTCGAGTGAAATTTGAGGCTTTCGTTTACCTGTTTATGGCTTTCGCCCAGCTTGTTGTCTACGGTTCTAGAGAGTTCGTTTAGTTGGGTAAGTATGAGGTTGAGCCCTGTGTCATTATTTTTTTCACCACCTTCTCTTTTGCCAAACAAAAAATAGAGCACTGCGGCACCTAGTATTCCTATTATTATCCATTCAATATTTTGCATAAGTTATTTATCCAAATAATGCCTAAGCGTATAAATCCAATCTTCGTCTAGTTGGTCGCTGGCTTCTTTTTGCGCCAAAAGCCACTCCAAGTAACCTCGGTCTATGCTTGCAACCTCTCTAATTTTTTTGCCGTTGTGTTTACCAAATTTAAAAGTGTGTAGGAGTGATGGGTGAGAAGAAATTTCTATCATTTTTTTTATCGCCTCATCTTCTTCTACACCATCTTCAGATATTATTTTATTTTTTAATCTTTCAAAAAGTTGTTCCAGTACTAGTACGTCTCCCATAGCATCGTGCGCGGTGGCCTCTATCTCTATTTCCAGCAAGTAGCGCAAGTATTGCAAATTGTATCTATCAATTTTTTCTTCAGGGTCTAGGTGTCTGGCTACTCGCAGAGTGCAGATAAAATTTGCCGGTACGATATCTTCTTTTTTTATCATCATCAAGTCAAAGGGTGCATTGTGAGCTACCACTACTGTGTCTTTGTCTTCAAAAAGTTTTTTTATTTTTATTTGGTCGCCACTCTCGGTAAAAGAAGGGGAGTTAGCAACCATTTTGTTTGTGATGTGGTGCACAGCGGAAGCTTCGGGAGGAATTTTAACTCCGGGTTTGTAAAGACCAGTAAAATTTTCCTGCTCCATTTTGTAAGCAATCTGGCACAAAACATCTTTTTCTGTGTTGCCGGTTGTTTCTGTATCAAAAAATATAAGCTTCGTCATCTGGTTATTTTAGCATATTTTTGCTACAATAGGTTCAGAAGTTTAAAACTTCCTTACCTAACATGTTGCACGAACAAATCAAAAATGGAATAAAAGAAGCTATGATGTCCAAAGACACAATTCGCTTAGAGACCTTGCGCGCAATGGTTTCAGCTTTTACGAACGAACTTATATCTAAAGGAAAAAAGCCAAATGAAATGTTGGGAGACGAAGATGTACTTGCCGTCATCACCCGCCTTACCAAACAAAGAAAAGACTCTATCGAGCAATTTACAAAAGGCAACAGAGAAGATTTGGTAAAAGTTGAGCAGGCCCAACTAGCAATACTTGAAACTTACCTACCCAAAATGATGGATAAGAGTGAAGTAGAAAAAATAGCTAAAGCCAAAAAAGAAGAGCTTGCTATAAATGATGCATCCAAGAAGGGCATGCTCATGTCTGCCTTAATGAAAGATCTTAAAGGCAAAGCAGATGGTATGGTCGTCAAAGAAGTAGTAGATGCTCTTTTTGTTTAAATGTCAGATAAAAAAAATAAAATTTTAGTCACTCACAATGGGTCTTTCCATGCAGACGATATTTTCGCCTGCGCTACTTTGGCTTTGATGCTAGAAAAACAAAACGAATCTTTCGAAGTAGTTCGCACTCGTGATGAGGCAATAATAGCGTCAGGGAACTATGTTTTTGATGTGGGTGGAGAATATAACGAAGAAAAAAATCGATTTGACCATCATCAAGTGGGCGGTGCTGGCAAAAGAAATAGTGGTATCGAATATGCTTCTTTTGGCTTAGTTTGGAAAAAATTTGGAGCTGGTTTGTGTGGCAGTAGCGCTGTTGCAGAAATTATAGAAAAAAAATTAGTCCAGCCAATAGACGCAGGGGATAACGGCATGGATCTAGTTACTCCTTTAAATAAAGACATAAAACCTTACTTTATTCATAATGTTTTCGGAGCTTTTCGTCCCAGTTGGAAAAATTCAAACGAAGAGACTCTACTTGCTGGTTTTTGGGAATGTGTAAAGATAGCAACCAATATTTTACAAAGAGAAATAATTTTGTCGCAAGACATTGTCGAAGTAAAAGGAAAAGTAGACACACTTTATAAGAAAAGCGAAGATAAGCAAATACTTATTCTAGAAGAAAAATATCCATGGCACGAACAAGTTAGTCTTTATCCCGAGCCTGTTTTTGTTGTTTTTCCAAGATCAAACGATAATACTTGGGGAGCAGAGGGAGTGCCTGCCAGCTCTTTCTCTTTTGAAAGAAGAAAGAAATTTCCAGCAAGCTGGGCCGGGCTTCGAGATGAAGAATTACAGAAAACCTCAGGCGTGAGCGATGCTGTATTTTGCCACCGAGGACTTTTTATGGCTGTAGCCAAATCAAAAGAAGGAGCTCTGAAATTAGCACAAAAGGCATTAAACTTTTAACTTTATGAACTTTATGAACTTTATAACTTTTTACTTTATAACTACAAAATGGCCTTCATCGATGAAATAAAAATAGAAGCTTTTGCGGGCCGTGGCGGAGACGGCGTCGTACGCTGGCGTCAAGAAAAATTTATTCCAAAGGGTGGGCCTGCAGGAGGAGATGGTGGCCGAGGTGGAGACTTTTTCGCCATAGCAGTGCGTGATGTTCAAATACTTTCAAAATACAAAGCCAAGAAAAGTTTTAGTGCGGAAAGAGGAGAAGATGGTGGCAACAAAAGTTTGCACGGCAAAAATGGCGAAGATTTTGTTTTCGAATTACCGATTGGTTCTATTATCACCAACCTTGAGACCGAACAAAAGTGGACATTGCTTGAAGAAGGAGAAAAGGTTTTACTTTTACGTGGAGGCTATGGTGGTTTTGGTAACGAGCATTTTAAAAGTTCCATCAATACAACTCCCCAAGAAAGAAAACTTGGGCAAGACGGAGAGCATGGAAATTTTCACATAGAACTAGAACTTTTTGCAGATATTGGTTTGGTTGGACTGCCGAATGCCGGCAAGTCTTCGCTTTTAAATTCTCTTACCAATGCTAGAGCTTTGATCGGAGATTATGCTTTTACAACTCTCGATCCTAATTTGGGGGAATTTTATGGTTTTATTATCGCGGACATTCCTGGGATAATTGAAGGCGCTTCTCTGGGCAAGGGCCTGGGAGTTAAATTCTTGAGGCACATTAAAAGGACAAAAATGTTGGCGCATTTGGTTTCTTTTGAAAATCTACCTGTGGGATCTGCCGGAATGATGAAGGTCTACAAAGAGATTCGCAAAGAGTTACAAACATACGATAAAAATTTGGGCCTTGGCAAGGACGGCCTGTCTGCGAAAGATGAGATAATAATTCTAACTAAAACAGATGTCGTTGATGATCCAAAGATAATAGACAAAGCCGTTAAGGCTTTTGAAAAATTAGACCACGCCGAAGGACGGGCAGGCAAAAAGGTCCTTACTTTGTCTTTGTTTGATGACGCTTCAGTCAAAAAGCTAAGTGACGGTCTGACTAAATTGTTAAAAAAATAATATTAATTATCTCAAATTTAGCTCATTTTACAGAGTGTCTTTTTTCTGCTATAATATAAGAATAATATGAAAAACACAATAGATTTCGTTAAAAAGAAAAAGAAGTATTTTTTTGCTGGAGGGGTGGTCTTGGTCATATTACTTTATATGATATTTGGCCGAACTAAGGCAGGGGTAGATCTCTTTGTGGTAGAACGTGTCAACATTGAACAATCCGTAATGCTTGCTGGGAAAATTAGAACCACTGACAGAGCCGATCTCGGCTTTGCTTCTTCTGGTCGCATGGGTAGGGTTTTTATAAAAAACAATCAACCAGCCAAAGAAGGTCAGGTTTTGGCTCAACTTGAAATTGGAGATTTATTGGCTGATTTGAAGATAAAACAAGCAAATTTGCAAACTTCTGACATAGATTTGAGCGCAGCCAAGGACGAATTAGATAAAGTTACAACTCAAGAAGACACAAAAGTAAAAAACGCTTACAGAAATTTATTATCGGAGGGTTTAGAGTTAACTCCTAATGCCAATGATTACAACGTAGATGCTCCTACTATAGGTGGTATTTACGATGGAGTAGATGGGCGTTATAAAATTACCATAGAAAAAAAGAAAGTTACTTTTACCGATGTTTGGGTTAAAACTTTTGGCCTAGAAAGGACAGAAAATGTTTTGGAAGAAAATGCACCCACTGCTCTTGGCACCAAAGGACTGTATGTTTCTTTTGATAACGGAGATTTATCCGCTTATGAAAACACAACTTGGTTTTTAGATATTCCGAACAAAGCAAACTCTTTTTATTTAGCAAACTTTAATGCCTACAATGAATCCAAGAATACCAGGGATCGTGCCATACAAGAAGCAGAATCTGCGTACGACAAATTGCTTGCAGAAGAAGGTGATGGGTCTTCTGTGGCTCAAGCTGAGATTCAAAAGATAAATGCCGAAATAAGAAAAAATACAATTTACGCGCCATTCAACGGAACAGTCACTAACATAGAAAAGGAGGTTGGAGAAAATGCCTCTGTCGGGGAGAGAGTAATATCAATTCTAGGTGATGGAGGTCTCGAGGTTGTGCTTCAGGTTTCCGAGCTTGATGTAGCAAAGATGGTTCCAGGTCTTGATATTACGATATCGGTGGACGCGATTCCAGGAGAAGTATTCAGTGGGGTTTTGCGTACTGTTAACTCCAAAGAAACAGAGATAGATGGTGTACCAGTTTATGAAGCTTTCGTTGAGCTTGCACCACAAGAGCGCATAAAGACAGGTATGAGTGCTAGTGGAAATATAGTAATAGCAAGCAAGAGCGATGTACTTGCTATCCCGAATTATCTTGTTAAAAAGGTTGGAGATACAAATATGGTGAGTGTGTTAACCGAAGACGGCAAGACAACCGAAAGAGAGGTAACGCTGGGACTCTTAGGCACTGATAGTATGGTTGAAGTTATTTCTGGATTAAGCGCTGGTGAAAAAATAGTATCTGATGGTGCAGGACAAAAATAAAGAATGGAAGCTACAAAATCAACGAATAAAAAGTCGAAGACAAAATGGGTAGATGTTCTCCGCGTGGGGTGGTTTTTGGCTGTTCGACAGATAAAGGGCTCTAATAAATCCACTACATTCCTTATTGTGTTCATCATGATGCTAACTTTTCTTAATCTAGTGGTGGTTTCTGGAATATTGATTGGATTAATAGAAGGAGGAAATAAGGCCAACAAAGAGCAGTACACTGGAGATGTAATAGTAACAACAATAACTGGCGAGAAAGAGATAACCCGCACCAATGAAATAGAGAGCACTATTGCCAAAATGCCTGGAGTTGAAAGTTTTAGCGTGAGGTATTTAGAGTCTGCGCAAATAGAAGCAAATTACAAAACTAGAAGGGATTTCAGCGTGTTGCCAGATGTGGCAGGAACTCAGGTCGTTGGTATAAATTTAGATCAAGAAAATAAGTTGTCTAATATTTCGAATTTCGTCGTAGAAGGTGAATTTTTAGATGAGTCAGAAAGCGGGTATATCTTAATTGGTGCAAATTTGCTGTATAGGTATTCCGCCGGCTTCGGCGATTTCTTTGCATCGCTCGATGGAGTCTATCCTGGAGATGAGGTCAAGGTGACAGTTGGAAATAATACTAAGACTTTTGTCGTAAAAGGAATCCTAGATACAAAAGTTGACCAGGTTTCCCTAAGAGCATTCCTCACTAAAGCCGATTTCTGGAGGTTGGTAGACAGGCCGGGGGTTAACGCCAATGAATTTGCTGTCCGTATTTCTTCTAGCTCTTCCATGTCTCCAGATGAATTGAAGGCAAATCTGGTGAATGCGGGCTTTGCCAAAGACGGAAGAATCCAGACAGCGACTGAGGCTATCCCTGAATTCTTAAACCAGATTAGAATCGCCTTTGCGCTCTTGGGTAATGTTATCGGTTCAGTAGGAATAATAGTTGCTTCCATTACAATATTCATTGTTATTTTCATTAATGCTGTTACCAGGAGGAAATATATTGGAATCATGAAGGGTATAGGCATCAACGAAAAGGCTATTGAGATTTCGTATGTTATCCAGTCTATATTTTATGCTTCCATTGGTGGCCTATTTGGGATATTTATTGTTTATGTTTTATTGATACCTTTCTTTCTAAGTCACCCATTAGATTTTCCTTTCTCTGATGGTATTTTAGTTGCACCTGTTAATACTACAATGTTTAGATTTTTCTTACTTCTTTTGGTTACTATTATTGCCGGGTATATTCCAGCTAGAAACATTGTAAAGAAAAATACCCTAGACAGTATATTGGGTAGATAAAATTATAAAAATATGATCAGCGTAAAAAATTTATTAAAAACATACAAGACCAAAGACATCGAGACTCCTGTTCTGCGAGGTATTGACCTTGAGGTTAAGGCTGGAGAGTTCATCGGAATCATGGGTAAGTCTGGTGCAGGAAAGTCTACTCTGATGTATCAAGTCAGCATGCTAGACAATCCGACAGGCGGAGAGATTATTTTAGATGGCATAAACATAGAATCTCTTTCTATGGAGGAGCGTACACAGATGCGTCTATTTGAGCTTGGATACGTTTTTCAAGATTACGCACTTATTCCAGAGCTCTCTGCGAGAGAAAACGCGATGATTCCACTTTTGATGCAAGGCAAAACTTTTATCGAAGCTGGCAAAATTGCTGAAGAAGTACTCAGTAAAGTTGGGCTCCTGCACCGCAAAGACAATAAGCCAAGCCAACTTTCAGGAGGGGAACAACAGAGGGTAGCAGTCGCGCGAGCCATAGCACATAATCCTAAAATTTTATTTGCCGATGAGCCAACTGCAAACCTCGACAGCGTCTCGGGTCAGGCAGTGATCGAACTTTTTGAAGAGCTTCATAAAAAAGGACAAACTATCGTGATGGTAACTCATGAGCCTGAGTATGCGCAGTATTGCAACAGAATTGTTTACCTCGAAGATGGGAAAATTGTCAGAGAGACTGTAAAATAAGGTTCCTTTTTTATATTTAAATTTTTGTGTTAAAATAAAAATTATGTCAGAAAAGTATTATTTTACCATTGGTCTCGAAGTGCATGCAGAACTCAAGACAAATACCAAGATGTTTTGCGCATGCAAGAACGACCCAGACGAGGAGCACCCCAATACCAACATCTGCCCAGTCTGTATGGCGCACCCTGGGGCTCTGCCAGTCATCAACAAAAAAGCAATAGAGAATGTGATCAAGGTGGGTCTAGCTTTGGATGGAAAAATAGCAGACTTTACAGAATTTGATCGCAAAAACTATTTTTATCCAGATATTCCTAAGGGTTACCAAATTTCGCAATACAAATATCCAATAGTTTCGGGGGGAAAGCTGGGTGGAGTAGATGTTACTCGCGTACACCTAGAAGAAGATACCGCGAACAACAAACACGACAGAGGGGATTTTTCCCTCATAGATTTCAACCGTGCGGGAGTGCCTTTGATGGAGCTTGTCACCGAGCCGATGATACATAGCGCTAAAGAAGCATCGGACTTTGCCCGTGAACTGCAACTTATTTTGTGGTATCTAGATGTGTCCGAAGCGAATATGGAAAAAGGCGAGATGCGCGTAGAAGCAAACATTTCAATTTCCACTGATCCTAAAAAATTTGGCACAAAAGTAGAAGTTAAAAATTTAAATTCTTTCAAGAGCGTAGAGAAGGCAATTAAATTTGAATTAGAAAGGATGACAGCCCTCTATGAAGAAGGTAAAGAAAGTGAAATTGTACAAGAGACTCGTGGTTGGGATGAAAGTAAACAAAAAACATTTTCTCAAAGAAAAAAAGAATCAAGTCATGACTACAGATATTTCCCAGATCCAGATTTACCCAAGCTCAAACTCCACAAAGCTTTTGATTTAGATAAAATGAAAAAAAAGTTACCAGAATTACCAGCGGAGAAGCGTGCTCGCTATAAAAAAGATTTTGGAATCAAAGATGAAGATGTGGAAGTGTACATCAACGATCCCACTCTTTCCTCTTGGTTTGAAGAAGTGGCAAAAATTTTGAAAAATAAAGAAAAAATAAAAATAGCATCAAACTATGTTACATCCGACTACTTGGGTCTTAAGAAAGCCAACTTGGCGACCGAACCGCCAAGTGCGGAAAATTTTGCGGAGCTTATAGACCTAGTCACTGAAAATAAAATTTCTTCGCGTAGTGCCAAAGACATTTTGACTATGATTGTCGTTGAAGATGCATCACCTCTTCAAATAGCAACAGAAAAAAATTTACTTCAAAAGAATGACGAGGGTGCACTCAAAGATATAGTTGAAAAAATAATAAAAGAAAATGGAGAAGTGGTCGCCACATACAAAGGAGGTAAAGAAAACGCCATCATGTTTTTGGTTGGTAAAATTATCAAAGAGACTGGTGGGTCCGCCAATCCGCAAATAGTTATTAAATTATTAAAAGAAATGTTAAAATAGGGGAATGAATCCCGTTAGAAGCCGCGGTCGCAGTAAAAAATAAAAATTATGAAAACAAAAAATATTAAAAACTTAATCAAGCAAAGTTTCGGTAATGTGACCGCGACCTGCTTCTAACGGGATGAAAACACTTCGAGAATGCATCAAAGAAGCGGAAGAAAAAAAAGTAGCAATTGGGCATTTTAATATTTCAAATCTAGAAGGATTGCACGCCATTTACAATGCAGCCAAAAAATTAAATGTTCCTATCATCATCGGTGTGTCCGAGGGCGAAGAAGCTTTTGTTGGACGCGAAGAAGCAGTAGCACTGGTTCGTGTCTTGCGGGAGAGAGATAATTTTCCAATTTTTTTAAATGCAGACCACCATGCCAGTTTTGAATCCGTAAAGGCTTGTATAGATGCTGGGTTTGATGCAGTCATCATAGATGCAGTTAAGTTGAGCTTTGAAGATAATGTGAAGATAACCAAAGAGTGTGTAGAATACGCTCAAAGCGTCTCTAAAGCCACAGGAAGAGATATTTTGGTGGAAGCCGAGCTTGGGTACATTGGTTCGGGTTCAAACATTAAGGACGTGATTCCAGAAGGTGCTGGAGTTAAAACAGATCCACAAGAGGCACAAAAGTTTACTGAGATGACAGGTATCGACATGCTTGCTCCATCTGTCGGAAACATTCATGGAATGATAAAAACAGGGAACCCACACATAGACGAAGAGCTCGTAGCAGAAATCAGGAAGGTTTCAGGTGTGCCCTTGGTGCTCCACGGTGGCTCGGGGTTGAAAGACGAAGACTTCACCAATGCCATAGCTTCGGGTGTTTCTATTATTCACATCAATACTGAAATAAGAATTGCGTATATGGAGGGTCTAAAAAAATCTCTAGCACAAAATCCAGATGAAATTGTTCCTTATAAAGTTTCCCAGCTGGCGCAAGATATGGTGGAGGAAGTGGTAACCGAGCGCCTGAAACTTTTTAATGGAATGAAATGAAGGTGGTGTTTTTCAACCATTGATTTATATTCTAACGTTCTATAGAATGATAGAATGAAAAAGAAAACAAACAGAGACTTAGAAAGAATAATAAAAGGATTTGCAAACCATAGAAGGTTGCAAATATTAAAGTTGCTAAGTAAAGAACCAGAACTATCTTTACAAGAAATTTCAAGTCAGTTGAACTCCGATTTCAAGAATATTTCTGCACATATAAATAAAATGGCTATAGCTGGGCTTTTAATGAAACGCAATGATAATAAATCTGTACGTCACAAACTTACTAGAAGAGGAAATGTCGTTCTAAAGTTCGTTAGAATGTTAGAATGAAAAATATGGAAAAAAGAAACACAAAAGACGCACTAAGGTGGATAGTGGGTGTGCTTAAGAAGCATAAAGTAGTTTTTGAAATAAGAGGTGGTTTTGCAGCTAAGATATATGGCTCCCCTAGAGAGTTAAGAGATATTGATATGCGGATAGAAAAAGATGGTATAAATAAAATCTTAGCAGATGTTAAAAATTTCATAACACATAGCCCGGGCGTATTCAATGATGGTAAATGGGATGTGTATGGAATGACACTAGAATATAAAGGACAAGAAATAGATATTTGTGAAAAAGTAAAACTCTTAAATTCTGTTACCCAGAGATGGGAAAATCTGGAGGTTGATTTGACGAAATCTGTAATAAAAGAAATATATGGAATTAAAATTCCAATTGCTAGACCAGAAGAACTTATGGAATACAAACGACACCTTAGCGGAGATCATCAAACAGAAGATATAGAGGCAATAAAAAATTATCTTAAGGCAAACTAGGATGCTATAATAAATATTAGTGAAATCTGAAATACAAAAATTTTTTAAGGGGGAAGTGGAAGATAGTGATGAAGTGCTGACCGAGTACTCGCATGATGCGAGCCTTTTGGAAGTTCGGCCCAAGCTGGTGCTTTTTCCGAAGGATAAAGAAGATGTAAAAAATTTGGTGAAGTGGGTGGGGGAGAACAAAGATAAATACGAAGATAGAGATAAAAACAAAGACTGGGCCAATCTTTCTATTACTGCCAGGTGCGCGGGTACAGATATGTCGGGTGGGGCCATCGGAGAGTCTTTGATTCTAGATTTTACGCGTCACATGAATAGACTTATCTCTTTCGATGCAGAGCGAGGTTCTATCACTGTCGAGCCCGGTATGATGTATCGAGATTTTGAAAAAATAACACTAGAGAAAGGTTTGATTTTGCCTTGTTACACAGCTTCAAAGAGTTTGAATGCGATGGGTGGAATGTTTGGTAACAATTCGGCGGGAGAAAAAACTTTGAAATATGGAAAGGCGGAAGATTATATTTTGGAGAGTAAGAATGTGTTTACCGATGGCAATGAATATACAGTCAGACCACTTTCTCAAAGTGATTTAAGTAAAAAGGCTTCTCAAAATAATTTTGAAGGCGAAATTTACAAAAACATTTTTACTCTCATAAATCAAAATAGTGAGGATATAAAAAAAGCCAAACCCAAGGTGTCTAAAAATTCAGCCGGTTACTATATTTGGAATGTGATTTCTGAACTACGTTCAGAAATCACCCCGAGGGTAATCGAGGGGTCAATTCAAAAAGAAACCCAGAAGAATTTCTCCGGATTACTCCAGCAAAAAACTGGATCCTTCCCCGTTCAAAATTCTTCTGGGTTTCTTTTTGATTTAAACAAACTTCTAGTTGGCTCACAGGGGACACTAGGTATAGCCACAGAGATTACATTTAAAGTTATTCCCAACCCCAAATATTCTAAATTAGTAGCTATTTTTATGAACGACCTAGAGCCCCTAGGTCGCCTGGTTACCGAAATTTTAGTTCACAATCCTGAAACCATAGAAGCCTATGACGACAAAACAATGAAGCTTGCAGTAAAATTTTTCCCAGACTTTTTAAAAAACAAAGGCTTGATAGGAATGATTAAATTTATGTGGAGTTTTTTACCAGAATTTTTCATGATGCTCTCGAGTGGATTTCCAAAAATGATTATTCTAGTAGAGTTTGCGGGCGCCAATGAAAATGAAGTAGCAGTAGGGTGCATAAAACTTAAAGAACAGATTAAGAATTTTAAATTGAAAGTTCATATTACAAAATCTGAAGCAGAAGCAAATAAATATTGGGATATCAGGCGTGAGAGTTTCTCACTATTACGCAAACATGTCAAAGGCAAAAGAACAGCTCCCTTTATAGATGACATCATTGTGCGTCCAGAATTTTTACCCAAATTTATTCCAGAATTAAATAAAATTTTGAGTAAATATAATCTAACTTATACGATTGCCGGGCATGCAGGGGATGGAAATTTCCATATCATTCCTTTGATGGATTTTTCTAAACCAAATGTAGGGAAAATTATTACCGAATTGTCAGATCAGGTTTATGACCTTGTTTTGAGGTATCGTGGCTCTATCACTGCCGAGCACAATGATGGCATAATTCGCACTCCTTATTTGCAAAAAATGTACGGAGATAAAATAATTGGAATTTTTACTGAAATTAAACGAATATTTGATTCAAAAAATATTTTTAATCCCGGCAAAAAAGTTGCCTCTACTGATGGTGCTGGAACCAAAGAATACATTTCTTCTCACCTAGCGATAGAGCACAATGCAAAGCACGGTGTCTAGTTTGCCTAGTATGTCTGTTAAACCAGTTGCAATTTAGAATTTTTTATATATACCCGTACACTTATTTTTTTGAAAACAGGTATTGATGTTGTTAAATATAGTGTACTTTTGACTTTTAATAAGTGTTCGGGTATACTGCTTCTATGTTTGCAATTAATGCTAAAAAGAGAGATGTAAAAGACGGGCTAGAAGCTCTACGAAAAACTGGTTCTATACCAGCAGTTTTCTATGGTGCAGGCAAGACCAATACTTCTATCGTTATTTCAAGTAGGGAGTTTAGAAAAATTTGGCGTGATGCCGGAGAGTCTTCTGCTATTGTCGTCAAAACACCCGAAGGTGACACAGATGTTCTAATTCATGAAGTACAGGTTGACCCTATTACCGACGAGCCTATCCATGTAGATTTTCTAGCGATTGATATGACAAAGAAAATACGTGTTCATGTACCACTTGAATTTGCTGGTATTGCTGGAGCTGTAAAAAGTGGTTTGGGTAACTTGGTTAAAGTGCTTCACGAAGTTGAAGTTGAAGCCTTACCCAAAGACCTTCCACACAACCTATCTGTGGATTTGGCCAAGCTTGCAACGGTTGAAGACAACATATTTATTTCTGATATTAAATTACCAACAGGTGTTTCTATAGTTGATGATGTGGAGAGTGTGGTAGCTTCTATAGTTCTACAACAAGAAGAAAAAGTAGAAGAAGCTCTACCAGTTGATTTGTCTGCAATTGAGGTAGAGAAGAAAGGCAAGAAAGAGGAAGAGGGGGCAGAAGCTGTAGAGGGTAGTGATGCCCCAGCCAAAGAATAAGGCATAGTTAAAAAAAGTCTAAATATGGTACAATAAGGTCTGTGATGAAGAAAATAATCGCAGGTTTTTTTGTTATAGCATTCTTTTTTGGAGGCCAGCACTCTATTGCTTTTGAATGTTTAAATCTTACAGTCAATTCTTCTCAAAAAGATAAAGATTTCTGCAAAAGCGAACTTTCTCAAATAGAAGCAGAACTTGCGGTGTTGTTGGAGCAACAAAAAGCACAACAAAAAAATACTGGAACCCTCAAAGGAGATGTTAATTATCTAAACAGTCAAATCAACGCACTTAAAACCAAAATCAAGGGTCGCGCTTCAGCGATTGCTCAGCTAAAAGTTTCTATTAAAGAAAAGACTTCTGCGATTGATGGCCTACAAACAAAAATTAATCGGCAGTATGAATCCATTGCTCAACTTTTACGCAATACCAACGAATTCGATAATGAAAATATTATGTATCTTATCCTTTCCAACGAGAGTGTTTCTGGTTTTTATAATGACTTAGAAACATATTCTTCTATTAAGCAGTCTGTCAAAAGATCCGTTGATGAAATCAGGGGAATAAAAACAGTTACCGAGGTTCAAAAAAAAGATCTAGAAACAAAACAAAACCAGGAGACAGATGCTAAAGTAGAATTAGAAAGTGCTCAAAAAAAAGTAGCCCAGTCTGAAGCCGAAAAGCAACAGCTACTATCTCTTTCAAAGCAAAAAGAATCAGAATATCAAAAACTTGCTGCCGAGAAAAAAGCTAGAGCCGACAGAATTCGCGCCGCGCTCTTTCCACTGCGTGACTCTCAAGCGATTCCTTTCGGAGTGGCACTCCAATATGCACAAAACGCTGAAAAGAAAACAGGGGTCAGGCCCGCATTCGTGCTCGCAATCCTGCAACAAGAATCCAACATAGGTGCCAATGTAGGGTCTTGTGTCATTGCAAATTTGTCGACAGGAGAAACCAAGGGAGTAAATAGCGGAACCATTTTCTCAAATGGCATTCATCCCACGCGCGACCTACCACTTCTTCAAAATATTGTCACCAGTTTGGGCAGAGACCCACTGACTACTAGAGTCTCTTGCCCTTTCTCTACGGGTTATGGTGGAGCCATGGGGCCAGCGCAATTTATTCCTTCAACTTGGAATATTATAAAAAATAGACTAGCTACTGCTCTAGGTAAAACACTCCCAGACCCTTGGGCGCCAGAAGACGCTATTATGGCCTCATCAATTTTATTGATGGACAATGGTGCAGCTTTGGGTGGGTACACCGCCGAGCGTACAGCGGCACTCAAATACTATGCGGGAGGCAATTGGAGCAAACCCGCGAATGCTTTTTATGGGAACCAAGTCATGACACGAGTATTAAAAATACAGGCTGATATAGATTTGCTTTCTCCGTAAATCTGTGATAATATCTATACTATGCAAAAGGAAATACATCCAAAATATGAAATGAAAGCCAAAGCAACCTGTGCCTGTGGGGCAGTTTTTGTGATTGGTTCTACTATGCCAGAAATAAGTGTAGAAATCTGCAGTCAATGCCACCCTTTTTATACTGGAAACGAAAAAATAATGGACACAGCTGGACGAGTAGAACGCTTCAACAAGCGTCGTGCTGCTACTGTTAAAAAAGTCGCTAAAAAGTAAACACTCGTTGCAGGCGTATTTTTTAGAGAGCCTTGCGCAGCCGGGTAGGCGAGCAGAGCAATTTTTCAGTAGAAAAATATGTGTGCTCTATAAAAAGTATGCCAAAAAAGAGTTTGTGTATTCATGGCTAATCTAGATTTAGAAGAACTAAAAAAAGATCACCGTACGAGCTACCTAGCTGGTATTTTGGAGAGTCTTTTGCGACAAGAAGCCGAAGTGAGAGAGATGCTTGCGGGTGACGATACTCTTCACGAACTTGCTGCTAACGAACTTAAATCTATCCAAGAAGAAAAAGAGGGAGTAGAAAAACAAATACAAGAAATTTTAGATAAGGACAAAGAATCCCGACATGATGTCGGGACAAATGAAATAGTTTTGGAAGTAAGAGCAGGAGCCGGAGGAGACGAGGCTTCACTTTTTGCTTGGGAACTTGCGCATATGTATGAAAGATTTGCCGAAGCAAAGGGCTGGGATTGGAAAATAAATTATGAATCCAAAAGCGATTTGAATGGCTACAAAGAAGCCTCTTTTGAAATAAAAGGAAAAGACAAAAACGACAATGTGTATAAAAAAATGCGTTATGAGCAAGGAGTGCACAGAGTGCAGAGAATTCCAGCAACAGAAAAAAATGGCAGAGTACACACTTCTACCGCATCGGTGGCAATTTTGCCGATAAGAAAAAAAGTAAATTTTGAAATAAATCCCACAGATATAGAAATGGAGTACTCTCGTTCTGGAGGTAAGGGAGGACAAAACGTAAACAAAGTTGAGACAGCGGTGCGACTAATTCACAAACCAACTGGCATAGATGTGCGTTCTACCAACCAGCGTAGCCAGCAAGCCAACCGCGAAAGCGCGATGGCTATTTTGTCTGCCAAGCTTCAACAACTCGAAGAAGAAAAAGAAGCTAAAAAATATGCAGGAGAACGCAGAGACCAAATCGGTACAGGGGATAGAAGTGAGAAAATACGGACTTACAATTTTCCGCAAGACCGAGTGACCGACCACCGCATAAAAAAATCTTGGCATAATTTACCAAAAATTTTGGATGGAGATATAGAAGAAATAATAAAAGACATAGAGTTGGGTGTTGTGGGCCTGTCCGCCAATGGAGGGGTGGAGGATGAGACAGATGAGTAATCTTTGATTGACTTCCTTGTCTATAATTTTTTATTATGGTATATTGGGCTGGTAGTTTCTCAAAAGCTTTTAGAATTTCGTTGTGAGTTTTGAATTTGCAAATTGCATTTAGGCATCAAAGAGACCAATGAGCGACAGAGCATCTACGTTTCGATTTCGATCGGAGCATTATAAATAGTTTTTGCCCGGTTTTTTAAAAACGGGAGAAGTAAATAGTATGGCTACAAAGCTATATGTAGGGGGACTCCCTTACAGCACTCAAGAAGATGCTCTCAAAGAGCTCTTCGCACAAGCTGGAAGTGTTACATCAGCTGTGATTATCATGGACAAGATGTCTGGTCGTTCAAAAGGTTTCGGATTCGTTGAAATGTCAACAGCAGAGGAAGCACAAAATGCTGTCTCTATGTTTAATGAACAAGAATTTGAAGGACGCAAGCTTACAGTCAACGAAGCTCGCCCAATGGAAGCTCGTCCACCAAGAACTGGTGGTGGAGGAGGCGGTTACGGCGGCGGTGGTGGCAATGGCGGTTACGGCGGAGGATCACGAGGTGGTCGCAGAGAATACTAATTTCTCAAAGCAAAACAAAAAAACACCTTAGCGGGTGTTTTTTTGTTTGCGAATCAAGCATTATTTTGTTATAGTTTTCTAGTTATTTGCGAGCGTAGTTCAGTGGTAGAACGCTGTCCTGATAAGACAGAGGTCGAAGGTCCGATTCCTTCCGCTCGCACAATTTTTTTTAATTGCATCCTTTTTAGTTTTCCGCTATAATAACCAAAGGCCATAGAGTTTACTGGCTATATTTGTGGTTGAAGATAAGAAAAAATTGGATTGGAAACCGGCGGTAGAGATTTTTAGTCAGGTTTCTACTTGGATAATAGTGCCCATTGTGGGCGCACTCATTTTGGGTAAAATGCTCGATACGCATTTTGGAACCAAACCCTGGATATTTCTTTTTCTCACCATCACCGCATTCTTTATTTCATCATTTGGGATAGTAAAAGTTGTTAAAAAATATATAAAAAAACTATCCGAAGAAGTGAATAGCAAAGAAAAAAATTAAAATTTATGGCAGTACCCAAAGAAACAAATACAACAACAGACACAAAGGCGCAAGAGCAAGTCAGTCACGAGATTACTCTTTTTGCCGAGCCAATTTTTCATATAAATAATTTTCCAGTTACTAATGCACTCATCACCAGCTGGGTGGTGGTTCTTATCATCATAGCTTTGTCTTTCGTCATCAGATTCCGTCTGCGTGAAATTCCGAACAAGATACAAAACATATTTGAAATTATTATCGATGGCGCTTTGTCTCTTTGCGACCAAGTCACAAATAGCCGTGCACTCTCTATAAAAATTTTTCCCATCGCTATATCAGTTTTCTTTTTTATACTTATAAACAACTGGCTTGGAATTTTTCCGCTTGGAGGTTTTGGCATTATTGAAAAAGGAGAGCACGGTCTCGCTTTTATTCCGTTCTTACGAGGAGGGACTGCTGACATAAATACCACATTGGCGCTGGCAGTGATGGCCGTTGTCGGAGCAAACTTGTTTGGTGTCATATCTCTCGGTATCTGGAAAACTTTTAACAAATATGTTAATCTAAAAGCACTTGGAGGAATTTTTACCAAGATACGGAGAGAACCTACGGTTATCATCGTGGCGCCCATTACGTTCTTTGTTGGGATAATTGAAATTATTGGTGAGTTTGCTAAAGTGGCTTCTCTCTCTTTTCGTCTTTTTGGAAATGTCTTTGCGGGGGAAGTTCTTTTGGTTTCTATGGCGGCCTTAGTGGCATACATAGTGCCAATACCATTTCTCTTTCTAGAGATATTGGTGGGGGTAATACAGGCACTTATCTTTTCAATACTTCTTGTTGTTTACTTTACAATTTCCGCAACAGATCATGACCACGAAGAACATGGAGAATCCAAAGAAAGAAATGAGGAAATTGATGAAATAGAAAACGTTGTCCGTGCATGAGAAATTATTAAATAGTCGAAAATTATTAATTAATCCTCGCCAGAGGCGAGTAAAAATAAAAATTATGGAAGCAGAAATATTAAATACAGCTATAGATTTAACCCCTCTTGCCAAAGCTTTGGCTATTGGTTTGGGAGCTCTTGGTCCAGGACTTGGTATTGGTATGATTGGTTCGAAAGCGATGGAAGCGATTGGTCGCAATCCTGAAGCAGCAAGTAAAGTATTAGTTCCGATGCTCTTGGCAGCAGCGTTTGCTGAAGCTATCGCCATTTATGTACTCGTTATAGCATTTTCAATTTAGGCTCTACGCACTAGGCACTAGCGACAAGCTAACAGCCTAGAGCCTAGCGCCTAAGGCCTATAAAAACAGATGGAATCATTGATTTCTACATTTCACATAGATTGGAAAATTATCATCGCCCAGATGATAAATTTTGGTATTGTTTTTGCTGTTTTGTATGTTTATGCACTCAAGCCTTTGAGTAAGTTGATGAAAGAAAGAGAAGACAAGATCGTCAAAGGATTAGAAGATGCAAAGTCCAATGCTAATATTTTGGGTAAAACAGAAAAAGAATATGCCGATGCACTGACCAAAGCTCGCAACGAAGCAAATATTATTTTCCAAGATGGTAAAAAAGAAGCCGAAGTGAAAAAATCTCAAATGCTTGAAGAGGCCCGAACTGAAGTTACCAGAATGATTGAAAATGGTAAAAAAACTCTTGAAGCTGAAAAATCAAAAATGGTACAAGATGCAAAAAAAGAAATTGTTTCTGTAGCCATGCTGGCGACAGAAAAATTGGTTGGTAGTTTGGCGCACAAATCGATTGATGAGAAGGTTGTAAAAGAATTGAGTGATTTATAAAATATGGGACATATTTCAAACAACGATATAGCACAGGCCATATACCTATCTTCTAAAGATAAGACGGGGCACGCACTTTCAGAAAATTCAAAAGATGTATTAAATTTTTTGGTTCGCAGAAGACTAATCTCAAAATCCGACGATATTCTTACTAGATTGCAAAATATTTTAAATAAAGAGAAGGGGATAATGATAGCCAAAATAACTAGCGCTCAAAAGTTGTCTGGTGAGGTTAAAAAAGATATAGCACACTTTTTAAAAAAGAATTATTCTGCTCAAGAAATTTTTTTAGAAGAATATACAGATGAACATGTTTTAAACGGAGTTAAGATAGAAATAAACAATGAAGTCATCGATCTAACACTCAAAAACAAGATTGGACAATTAAAAGAATATTTAATAAAAGCCATATGAGTCCCGTTAGAAGCCGCGGTCGCAGTATAATAAACAAATTTATGAATATAAATGTCGAAAATTACAAAAAAATAACCATGCAAAGTCGAAGTCTTCTGACCGCGACCTGCTTCTAACGGGATGAGTCACCATACAATCGTAGAAAATTTAAGAAAAGAAATAGACAATTTTACAACAGCTCTAAAAGTTGAAAAGGTTGGCAAGGTGTTGGAACTTTTCGACGGTATCGCCAAAGTCTCTGGTCTTTCGGATATAAAATCTTCCGAAATGGTTACTTTTCCAAACGGAGAGATGGGTGTAGCTCTAAACCTCGAAGAAGATGCAGTAGGAGTTATTATTCTTGGAGATTTTTCTAAAATTAGAGAAGGGGATGAAGTCAAAGCGACTGGTAGAATTTTAGAAGTACCAGTTTCAGACAACATCATTGGGCGAGTAGTCAATGCACTTGGGCAGGCCATAGATGGTAAAGGTGCCATAAAAACTGAAAAGGCATACCCCATAGAAAAGGTTGCTCCTGGCGTAGTAACACGTCTTAGTGTGTCTGAGCCAGTAGCTACAGGAATAAAAGCTATTGATGCGATTATTCCAGTAGGCCGTGGTCAGCGTGAACTTATCATTGGAGACAGACAGACAGGTAAAACCGCAATCGCCATCGACACAATTTTAAATCAAAAAGGACAGAACATGATTTGTATTTATGTATCTATTGGTCAAAAAGATTCCAAACTTCGTAAACTAGAAGCGAGACTCGAAGAAGGTGGAGCTATGGCTTACACTACGATTGTCTCTGCTGGAGCGTCCGAGTCTCCAGCTCTTGCTTATATCGCTCCCTATACTGGAGTTTCGATTGCTGAATATTTTATGGATCAAGGCAAAGATGTTTTAATTATTTATGATGACCTTTCCAAACACGCTGTCGCTTACCGCGAGATTTCTTTACTTTTGCGTCGTCCACCTGGCCGTGAAGCTTACCCGGGAGATGTTTTTTATTTACACTCAAGACTTTTGGAAAGAGCTTGCCGACGAAATGAAAAATATGGAGGTGGCTCTATCACTGCGCTTCCTATTATCGAAACTCAAGCTGGAGATATCTCTGCCTACATTCCGACAAATGTTATTTCTATTACCGACGGGCAAATTTTCTTAGAGACGGATCTTTTTTATAAAGGAATTCGTCCGGCTGTAAATGTGGGCAACTCTGTATCGCGTGTGGGTTCGAGTGCGCAAATCAAAGCTATGAAAAAAGTGGCTGGAACTCTCAAACTAGATTTGGCGCAATTCCGCGAACTCGAAGCTTTTTCTCAATTCGGTTCTGATTTGGATGAAAATACAAAGAAACAACTAGAGCGTGGTAAAAGAGCTGTGGAAATATTGAAGCAACCACAATACGCACCTGTGAAGACAGAACACCAAGTAGTCGTACTTTATGCTTTGGTTAAAGGCTTTATGGATGATGTGGCAGTGGATAAAATACAAGAATTTGAAGCTGGACTTATCGAGTACAGCGAACGCCATGCCAAAACATTCTTCAAAGAAATAATTGAAGAAAAAATGTGGAGTGACAAAGGAGAAATAGAGCTAAAGAAAGCTATTGAGGATTTTAAGAAGAGCTTTATAACTTTATAACTTTTTACTTTATAAACTATTCCAATGGCCAGTACAAAAGAAATCAAAAGAAGAATAAAGAGTATCAAGAGCACCAAGAAAATAACCAAAGCAATGGAATTGGTGGCAGCTTCCAAGATGAAGCGCGCTCTTTCGGCGACCCTTGCCTCACGTCTGTATGCCAAATACTCTTGGGAAGTTTTGACCTCTGTTGCTAAAAATTTAGAAGAAAACACTTACTCACTTTTTACTGAAAGAGAAGAAAAAAATATTCTTTTGGTTTTGATTACTTCCAACCGTGGCCTGTGTGGTGCTTACAATGCGCAGGTTACCAAAAAAGCTCTTCAATTATTGAAAAAACAAAATAATTCTGTAAATTTAGACATAGTTTCAATTGGTAAAAAGGGAGATGCTTTCATGCGTCGGATTGGTAAAAACGTACTTGCGAGTTTTACAGAACTTCCAGACCAAATTTCACTTTCCAGTATTGTACCGATTTCCAAATTACTCATCGACGAATATAATGAATTACATTACGACAAGGTGTATGTAGCATATACAGACTTTGTATCAACCCTCTCCCAAAAACCAAACATAAAACAATTACTTCCAGTTTCTAGAAGCGACTTAAAAGATTTGATAGAAGGGCTGGGTGAGTTAACAGGAGAATCTTTGATTAATCAAGATAAAAAAATAAATTACCTAATCGAAGGAGATATAAATAAATTAATTGGAAGATTGGCTCTAGACATTACTCGTATGCAAATATACCAAATGCTTCTAGAATCAAATGCTTCCGAACAGTCCTCTCGCATGGTTGCCATGAAAAACGCCAGTGAGGCTTCTGGAGAGATGATAGATGACCTGACACTGGTATTTAATAAAGCAAGACAAAGTAACATTACCAGAGAAATATCAGAAATTAGTGCCGGAATGGCGTCTGTAAGTTAAAAGTTATAAAGTTCGTAAAGTTTATAAAGTAAGAAGTTATAAAGTTAAATTAAAAATAATTAAAAATATGAAAACAACAGGAAGTATAAAAAAAATTATTGGACCGGTCGTAGATGTAGCTTTCGGTGATCACTTACCAGATATCTACAATGCTCTTATCGTTATGAAAGGCGACCCTTCAAATCCTTCAGGGCCGGGTAAGAAAATCGTTCTTGAGGTAGAGCAACACCTAGGTGGTGGTGTCGTGCGCTCAATCGCGATGGATTCTACCGACGGCCTTTCTCGAGGCATGGAAGTCACCGATACTGGTGCTCCAATTTCTGTTCCTGTTGGTTCTGTGACTCTCGGGCGTATTTTTAATGTTTTGGGTGAAGCAATTGACGATGGTGCAAAAATACCAGCAGGAAATATTTCTCCAATTCATCGCAAAGCTCCAGAGTATGTGAAGCAAGCTACTAAAGTTGAAATTTTAGAAACAGGAATCAAAGTCATAGATTTAATTTGCCCAGTGTTAAAAGGAGGAAAAGTTGGTCTTTTCGGTGGTGCGGGAGTGGGGAAGACGGTGGTGATTCAAGAACTTATTCACAACATTGCATCAAATCATGGAGGATATTCTGTTTTTGCTGGAGTCGGTGAACGCACTCGTGAAGGTAATGATTTATATCATGAAATGAAAGAATCGGGAGTTCTTCCAAAAGTTGCAATGGTCTTCGGGCAAATGAACGAACCACCAGGTGCTCGTTTGCGTGTGGCACTCTCTGGTCTTACAATGGCAGAACACTTTCGTGATGTTGAAGGTAAAGATGTGCTTCTTTTTATTGACAATATTTTCCGCTTTACTCAAGCAGGTTCCGAAGTTTCTGCTTTGCTTGGACGTATTCCTTCTGCGGTGGGTTACCAGCCAACTCTAGCCACAGAAATGGGAAATCTTCAAGAAAGAATTACTTCTACCGACAAAGGTTCAGTGACCTCAGTGCAGGCTGTGTATGTGCCAGCAGATGACCTGACCGACCCAGCACCAGCGACGACATTTTCTCACTTAGATTCTACGGTTACTCTCAATCGTTCTTTATCGGAAATAGGAATTTATCCAGCGGTGGACCCACTCGATTCTTCTTCCACCATTCTTGACCCAAACATTGTGGGAAAAGATCACTACTATGTTGCTCGCGAAGTCCAAAGAGTGTTGCAACGCTATAAAGATTTACAAGACATTATTGCTATTTTGGGTATGGAAGAATTGTCTGATGCCGACAAAGCACTTGTGACCCGTGCTCGTAAAATACAAAAATTTCTTTCTCAGCCGTTTTTCGTAGCCGAGCAATTTACTGGTGCCAAAGGAACTTTCGTTCCACTCGTTGACACTGTTCGATCTTTCAAAGAAATTCTAGAAGGTAAACACGACGATAAAGGAGAAAACGAATTTTATATGCGCGGAGCTATGTAACACAGGCGCTAGGCACTAGGGGCTAGGAAACTAGCTAAAGCCTAAAGCCTAAAGCCTAAAGCCTATGACTACTAAACAAATCAAATTAAAAATTGTTACACCAGAGCGTTTGGTTCTTGAAGAAATTGTAGAACAAGTCACTCTGCCGACCACGGAAGGTGAGATTACAATCTTGCCCGACCACATTCCGCTCATTATTGGGCTGGCTTCTGGAGATGTAGTGGCGTTAAACGATGGCGAACATATGCCCATGGCGGTGACTGGTGGTTTTATGGAAGTGAAAAAAGATTCTGAAGGCTATACACTTGTAGTAGTACTGGCTGATTTTGCCGAACATGTTTCTGAATTGACTGACGATAAAATAGCAGAAGCGAAAGCCCGTACTCTAGAACTACAAGAAAAAATGCAAAACAAAGAAATTGTTGATTTTGAACACTTTGCCTCAGAGCTCGAAAGGTCGTTGACACGTGTTAGAATCGCCGACAAATGGCGAACGAAGAAATATAGAAAATAATAAATTTTAATGTCTAAACCCACACACTTATTTTTTGATAGTTCTACAAATGTGTCTTTGACGCAATTAAACAATAAGTGTGGGGGTAAATTATACATCGTTGCCACCCCAATAGGCAATATGGGAGACATTACACTTCGCGCTATTGAAACATTGAAAAATGTTGATTTGATATTGTGTGAAGATACTAGAGAGACGAAAAAGATTTTAAATAAATACAATATCAACAAACCCACGATGAGTTATCATGCTCAAAGTAAATTGGCCAAGACTGATAAGATTTTTGAGTTATTGCGGGATGGTAAAGATTTAGCCTTGGTCTCTGACGCTGGCACGCCTGGGATTTCTGACCCCGGAGCAATGCTTGTATCTTTGATTAAGGAGAATCTACGCCATGGCGTAGATGTGATTCCGATACCTGGTGCTTCGGCCATTATTGCTGCACTGTCGGCTTCTGGTTTACCAACACACGAGTTTACTTTTCTGGGTTTTTTGCCTCACAAGAAGGGGAGAGAAACTTTATTTAAAGAAATTGCCGCCTCCAAACGCACAATGGTTTTTTATGAATCTCCACATAGAATTTTAAAAACTTTAGAATCTTTGGCAAAATTTTGCCCAGATAAAAAAGTTTGTATTGCTCGAGAACTGACAAAAATATATGAAGAGTTTAAAACTGGCACCGCCAGTGAGCTTCTAGAATACTTAAATCAAAATCCGGTAAAACAAAAAGGGGAGTTTACAGTGCTGGTTTCATAAATGTTTATATAAATAGAAAGCCCGTCCGGTGACAAGGACAAGGCCTTCTCTACCCGGACGGGCGATGCGAATTAACCATCAGTGGCTCTGGGTAATGTCTTGCACCAGGAAACCCCAATGGCGGAGGATGTTTGCGTCTTTCATAACGCCGTCAAATTGGAAAACGCAGATATCTTCACCTTGACACGCCCACCATACCGTCTCGTGTCCCGTGACTGCGATGAATTCTGCAGCTAGTACCGCCACAGACATCGGGCATACGGGGCGTACACTGATTTTCATGGGTTGGGTTCCTTCACTTTGTGAGGAACGAAGGAGTATCTTTATTTAGATTTACATAAAAAAAATTCTTTGTCAAAGCAAGGAAGGGAATATTGCTTTTATAAAGTTGGTATTTCTGTCCAAGAAGTTATCGATGCGGTGCTTGTATTCACCTTTATTTTTAAATTAGTGAAAGCATTTTGATAACTAGCTTGTATCAAAATGGTTGCTTCTCCGTCAGCCACAGTGACACTTTTGATAGTACAAGTATTAGAATTTATAGTAATTATTTCATTGGGAGAAAAAGATTGCCCGTTTGCAATTTTTAGTAATGCAACATCCGCACAAGCATTCGCCAAAGAATTACTTACTGCTTTTAATTCAGAATCATAAACATTAAAACGTTGAAAGAAACTAGAAAAACTCAAAGACACAGCGACCAACAAAAGCACGAATGAAATTATAATCACCGACATCAAAGCTATAAATCCATTTTGTTTCTTTTTCATCTTAAATATTTAGTAAGCGTCGTAGTAATACCGTCTATTTTAAATGAAGCGCTGATAATTTTTGTGTTCGAATTGTAAGGAGAAAATACAAGACTTTCAACTTTTACATTTTTTGTAGTCAGAATGTTGGCGGCACCATTTATAGCCATTTCAATATCGTTAGTTGCATTTAATTTAATACTAATTGGGGTGATAGAAAAATTTGTATTTGTAAATCTTAATTCTGGAGGCGAAACAATCACCACAACACCCGAACTTGAAGCCCCAGTGAGAGCCCAATCTATTTTTTTTAGCACAAAATTGATTTCTTCTTGGGTTACAACTTTTGAACTGGTTTTGCCAGCATTCTGTGAAAGTTGATATGAAGTTACCACCAATCCTCCCATAATAATAGAAAAAAGAGCTATATAGATAATCATTTCTATTAAAGTGAAACCAGATTGTTTATTTTTTATGGACATGTGGATGTTTGATCTTTTATAACTCGTATTTCATTATTGCTTTTGTTGGCGCTAAAAATAACGTCACCCTCCATATCCAGAGCTGTTGAGTTTTCAGAGAAGTTCAAAGTTGTGCATACGGTGTGTTTTACAATATTAGAAGGATTAGAAATATTCAAAATTTGTAACCCGGAGGTAGGGTTGTCTAAAGCTAAAAAAGCGAGATTTCCTTTTACTACCACACCCACTACCACCGTGTTGGGGTTAAGGCCTAGATTTTTTGAACCAAGCTCTGTAGGGCTTGCAGGGTTTGATATGTCTAAAATATAAAAATCTTTTCTAGCAGCTGGCGTTCTGTCTCTACCTAAATACAATTTATTTCCTAAAAGAAAAAGCGATTCTCCGTTCTCGTTGCCGGGAGCATTGAACAATCCTGTCAATGAGATGTTGGCTGGATCTGAGATGTCATAAATACGAATCTCACCATTATTGTCTGAGGTTGCTAGGTAAGCATAATTATTTCTTACCACGATAGAATTGATGTTGTGGTTTACTTTAAAGCTTCCTCGCCAAACTGGGCTTGCTGGATTGGATACATCGAAGACATGAAACTCATTATTTTGTTGAGGAGAACAGCTGAGGCAGGCTAAATATTGGGTGCCAATATAAACATTGTTATTATAATAAAAAATGCTTCTAGCAATACCAACAGTCATGCCGGGTAGAGAAACCGACGCGATGACCGATGGGCTGGTCGGGTTAGAGATGTTAAAAATCTTTAGATTATTGGAAGTTTCGTTATTGGCCGTAAAGGCATAATCATTAATGACATCCACCGCGTTTAAACCTTTACTGACATTCATTTTACTTTTTTCTGTGAGAGTTATTACTACTGGATCAAACTGATAAATAAAAAAATCTTCTTTTGAGGCGGCACTCGGTGCTGATGTTAAGTAAATAAAATTATTATGTACATCGATATCTGTTGCCCCTTGACCCCCGATACCCACCGAAGTAGCAGTAATGGGGTTATCCCAATCTGCGCCTCCACCCAGTGGTTCGATAGAACAATCTCCACCAAGTGCTAATGCTTCAGTGACACTTCCAATAAGTGTCACGAGGCTTACATACTGTGTTCTAGATTCAGATTTATAGTCGAGTTGTGTGCTTAATTGTTTTAAACATGGTGAAAAGTCAGTAACAATATCTGTCGCTTTATAGGTTATTGGGCCAGATGTAATATTAATTCCGCCAATAGGAGAGGATACAATAGAATTAAAATTAGTTTCTGTTTCTCCTCTAGCTTGTTCAATTCTTTGCTGGGTAAAAGACAAAGCTTCGCTATTAGTTTCCGAATCCACATATATAGACTGCCCGCCACTGATTAGAAGCATAACTGCTGTAATATTAATAATGAGTATTGCAAAAGCAATCAGGAGTTCAAGAGTGGCAGCACCCTTATTTTGTTTTATGTATTTTCCTCTCATATTACCAATCAATTAAACCACTAGTTAGAATGGTAATGTTTCTAGTAGTATTATTATTATCACTTAAAATAATATTTCCTGTTTTGTTTGGTTGACCCGAAAGTTGGTCAAATATTATGTCAGTTGTATTGATAGAACTTGTATCGATTTCGATATTTTCACTTCTTGGAATTTTTTCGTTTTCCAAATATGGAGTTTCTTGGAAGATAATAAAATTTGTTTTATCTACAGGATCTATGCGTACTCCGTGGCGACTTTGGCCAATATTATTCATAGACCTATTACGTGCTTTTTGCAAAACAGAAACAAGTTTCTCCTCCTCTTTATTTAGAGATGCTCTCCCTATATTACTAAAATCTACAAAATTTCCAATTGCGAAAAGAGCTATAACAATACCCATCACTACTAAAATTTCTATGAGAGTAAAACCACTTGATTTATTATCTTTGTAAGCTGTTTGTGATTTCATAAATTGGAGTTATTACTGATATGGCAACGAAACCGACGAGTATACCCATCATTATCATCAATACTGGTTCTATCGAGCTAGAGAGATTTTTGTTTAATTCATCAAACTCATTTTCGTAATATTCAGAAAGATAAATCAAAGTATTTGAAAGATTTCCACTTTTTTCTCCGATTGCTAGCATATGAACCATCATATCTGGGAAGATTGGAGTAAATTCAGCCACGAGAGTGGACATATTTTTACCCTTCATAATTCCGCGTGCAGTATATTCGAAAGCTTTTTTGTATTGCAAATTCTCTGTAGTGTCGGCGGTGATAAGCAGTGCTTCGTTTAAAGAAATACCACTTTTCAACAATAGCCCCAAGGTGCGAGTGGTGTTGGTCAGGTTGTAATTTTGCACAATTACTCCAAACAAAGGGATACGCAAAATCAAACCATCGCTTACAAATCTCACTTTCTCCACATATTTTCTTATCAAGAAAAAACCAATTATTAATAAAATTAAAGAAAGTAGTATATAAATACCATAATTTCTTATTACTTCGCTGATGTAGATGATGATACGAGTGCTGAGTGGCAGCTTTGCATTTAGGCTTTGGAAAATAGGAAGTATTTTGGGAAAAATATAAGCTATCAAAAATCCAGTGATACCGAAGGTGGCTAAGGTTATGATAATGGGGTAGAGAAGCGAACCCATTATTTTTTTTCGAAGCAATTCTTTCTTTTTCAATTCATCCGCTAGATAGCTCAAATTTTGAATGAGTGTACCACTCGATTCTCCTGCTTTGATGATGTTGATTACAAAATTTCCAAAGACACCTTTAAATCGCGATAGGGCAGTAGCTAGAGAATGACCATTAGAAATATCTGAAATAATTTTTTCAAAAATCCTGACATCGGTTTTTGATTTTGTTTGTTTTTTGATGATATGCACACTCTCGAGCATTGACACTCCGGCGGCAATCAAGAAAGAAAGTCTTTTTGCAAAAAAAGTTTGTTTTTTGATGGAAAATCTAGAACGCGGGGTGAGCATCATTTCACTCAAGTTGCCCATTGCACTTCTTTTCTTGCTTGCTTGTTTTATCGTTTCTTTTGCTACCTCTGTGCCAAATTTCTTTGCTTTCTTAAAAAGTCTGTGTAAGTAAAAGTATCTTTTATATTTATCCATCCCATTAGAAATTTTCATAAATTATTTTTTATATTATTTTCCCGCTCGTTGAATTTCTAACGGGACAAGATTTATTCATCCCGTTTAGAAGCAGATCGCGATCGTGTCTAGCGTCTGAGATATTACATTATTAAGTTTATCTAAATTTTTTTTCATGATTTTTACTTTATAAATTGCGATCGCGGCTTCTAACGGGATTATTCATGAGTTACGCGCAGTACTTCTTCGATAGTGGTCATACCCAACAGGGCTTTTTCAAAACCATCTATTAGCATCGTGGTCATACCATTTTTGATAGCTATTTGTTTCAATTCATTTGAAGAGGCCTTACGCAGTATAGCCGAGCGTATCTCATCATCGGCGACTAAAACTTCTGCAATAACCAACCTTCCTTTATAGCCCGTGTCGTTGCACTTTTTACAACCCTTACCATAAAAAAATTTTCTGTTATCTTTAATAAGATTTGAAGACAGAGTTTCACTTAATCTCTTGTATTCATCATCCTTCAAGATTTTTTCTTTTTTGCAGTGTTCACAAATTTTCCTTACCAATCTTTGCCCAATAGCAAGAGACACAGTCGATGCTACCAAGAAAGGTTCCACTTTCATATCAAGGAGGCGGGGGAGGGTGGTCGAGACATCGTTGGTGTGAAGGGTTGAAAGTAAAAGGTGTCCAGTCAGAGCCGTGTTGACCGCGATGCTAGCTGTCTCGGTGTCACGGATTTCACCTACCATAATGATGTTTGGATCTTGGCGCAGTATTGAACGCAAGCCATTAGCAAAAGTAAGGCCGGTGCGTGGGTTTACTTGTATTTGTTCCACTCCGTCGACAGCATACTCAATAGGGTCTTCAATCGTAACGATGGATATTTCTTTGGAGTTTAGCATTTTTATTAAAGTGTAGAGAGTTGTGGTTTTACCAGAACCAGTGGGGCCTGTGAGTAGAATCATTCCGTTTGGTTTGTTGATAGCCTGAATAATTTTTTGCTGGTCTTGTTTAGTGAAACCCAAAGTATTAAGAGTAAAGTTTTCAGCATTGTCAGAAAGCAGGCGAAGCACCGCATTTTCTCCGTGGTAAGTGGGTACGATAGATACGCGCACATCTACGCTGCCAGTATTTGAAACAATACTTCGAAAGCGACCATCTTGCGCTGCCTGATGCTCGTCGGTACGCAAACCAGATAATACTTTTATGCGAGAAATAATTTCACTATGAATATTTTTGGGTAGAGAATGAGAATCTTCCAGCACCCCGTCTATACGAAACCTTACTCTCAATACTTTTTCTAGAGGATCAATATGAATATCGGATGCGTGAATATTGCACGCGTGTTTTACCAAGTGGTCTATGAGATTTATGATTGAAAGATTGGCTCCCTGAGCCAGTTCTTTCTCGATGATTGTGTCAAATTCACTCATCCCGTTAGAGATAGGAAATCTTTAGATTTCCGTTTCTTAAATTATTATTAATTATTTAATCAAAACCATCATGACCTTTAATATATTGTGTTATTTTTAACTCCCTAATCTCTAACGGGAGCCATAAATAGTTTTGAAATCATACCACGATTTATATGTTTTTGGCAAGTTTTTGTTTCCCAATAGGTCCTTCAAAATAAGGCTTCTACGGGGGGCTTGCTTTTTTATTCAATATGGTGTATAATTAAGGGATTAATAGTTATTTAGCTTTCCTTTTAGGGAAATGGGGGCTATGATAAGAATATGAAAAAATCATTTAAAATTTCTTTATTTATTGTCGCAGTCGCTATGTTCGTGGGCTTTGCATCTATGGTATCTGCAAACCATTCTTGGGGTGGGTATCACTGGGCACGTACAGCAAACCCGTTCAACTTAAAGCTGGGAGACAATGTTACCACCGCTTGGGATAGCTATCTTGGCACAACCAGTTTTGACTGGAGCAAATCTTCAGTTCTTGATACTGGAATTGTTTTGGGTAAGGCATTGAGGCACAAATCTTCACAAAAAGATTGTGGCCCTACTAGTGGCCAGGTAGAAGTATGCAATAAGGCTTATGGCAACAATGGCTGGCTGGGGCTTGCCCAAATCTGGATAAGTGGAAGTCATATTACTCAAGGAGTGGCAAAATTAAATGATACTTATTTCAATACCTCCACCTACAACAAGCCCGCTTGGAGGAATTTAGTAATGTGCCAGGAAGTAGCGCATACCTTCGGACTTGGTCACCAAGACGAAAATTTTGACAATGCAAATCTAGGTACTTGTATGGACTATACTCGCGACCCATCTACAAACCAATTTCCAAATCAGCACGACTACGACCAGCTTGTTAGTATATACACTCACCTAGATTCTACAACGACAGTCAATGCTACAGCGCCTTCCAAGGGCAACAAAGGCAATGGTAATGGCAATAGCAACCAAGCTGAGATTGATTCAGACAATTCGTCTGCTTGGGGTAAAGCAATTAGGCAAGACGCGAAAGGGAGAGACTCTGTTTTTGAAAAAGATTTAGGCAAAGGCAACAAAGTTCTTACTCACGTCTTCTGGGTAGAATAATAAAGGTTTTATAAAAACAACAAAAAACACCCTAAAGGGTGTTTTTTGTTTGTCCACACGATATCCACAAAAGCTTGACTTTAGAGTTTAAAGGTGGTAAACTGCCTAAAAGTACTAAATTTGTTTTTTAATTCATTATTAAGTTTCTATTAATAGCAAGTCGAGTTTATTAGTTTTAATTATTAAAATCATATGAAAAATAAGTTTATATATTCTGTTGTAATCGGTTTTGTTTTAGTCTTTGTCGCCTTCGCTAGTTTTAGTGCTTCCGTCTCTGCAGAAGTAGAGCCACAAATTAATTTAACAAAAACTGTTGTCTATGACGCAGGACAGCAAAAAGCAACCTATACAATTAACTGGAGCGTCACAGGAAACTCTGTTAGTGATTTAACTATAACTGACACACTTCCAGCTTGGGTAGATGGGGTAGTTAATTCAATTTCTCTCGCACCAACTCCGGCGCTCTCAAGTGGAGACCTCAATTACGATAACCTTAATCCAAATGATAATAGAGAAATTATTTGGGAGTTAGGAGATCGGGAAGATGGCACAAACGGAGTGATAACCTTTAAGGTTGAGCTTTTGGCTAAAGAAACATGTGAAATTGCTCCAAATAAAGTGAGCGCGGTAGGCACTTATAGTAGTGATAGTAGTGAGGGCGATGTACTTACTGACATTGTTTATTCTGAGGGCATAGATGTCAATGACGCTCATTGTGAAGAGCCAGAAGATCCAAAAGATGATCCAGAAAACTCTTGTTTGATCATAGATACGAGCGAGGTTAGCGATTCCATTTCATTCTTGCCTTCTCCTGAGCCAACGGTCCAACAAATTCTTGACAGTGAATTTGGAGCAAACGTGGTTCACAATTTTAACGACCAGATCGACGCAAAGACATGGGACCTTAGTCCAATTGCTGATTCGGTTTCTTTTGACGTCAAGCTTCTTGCTAAACATGCAGATCAGCGTATTGTGTTTGGTTATTACAAAAAGGGCGACAATTCTTCGTTTGTACCACTTTTCAAGGTGGGAAATCACACTGACCATCTAACTGTACCAACTCTTGCAGTTGGATCTAGTGTTAGTATTGTTGTGCCTTCGTCATTCGCTTCATCCATTGGGTTTGCGATTGATGCTCAAAAAAACCAAGGAACTCCACCAGCGGCAATTAAGTTTTTCTCTGAACCATTGCTTAATACAAGTAACGATGACGTTACGGCGGTTTACAATACTTCGGACAATGAGTACGTTCTCGCTTTTGAGAATTTACCGTTAATTTCTTCAGACAAGGATTACAACGACATGGTTGTGAAAATTTCAAAGATAGAGTGTAAGGAGTCCGACCTTGCTTGTGATTCAAGCATAAACCTTATTCAAAATGGTGGCTTTGAAGCTCCAGCTCTAGCCCCAAATACTTGGAGTATTGTTCCAGACAGTAATCCTCTTCTAAAGTGGTTGGTGGCTTGGGTAGGTTCTCCTTCAGCTGGAACACTTGGTCTTGAAATCCAAAATAATGTTGCGGGTCTTCCATTTGCAGGTTCACAACACGCCGAACTAGATGGTGATCATCCAGTAAAAATTTGGCAAAATGTAGTGACTGTTCCAAGTCAGCTTTATTCTTTGACCTTCCAATATTCCCCACGACCAGGGCGTAACTTAGCTGACAATTCATTGCAGGTAAGAGTCGATAATTCGCAATTAGGAGCAGACATAAGTGCAGATGGTACAGCAAATGGTAATACCGTATGGACTCCGATTACTCGTACATTTACCGCAGCTACTGCGTTGACCAATGTAGAACTTTACGACAATGGTACAGACACTAGCTTTGGTGCATACGTAGACAATGTAAGTCTAAATTGCGTTAACGATGTACCTCCACCTCCTCCGGTAGATGTTTGTCCGAATGATGCAGGAGTGCAAACAAATCTTGAAGAATGTACACCCGACGAAGATTCATGTGAAGTAGATATTTCAACTTCTAATGTAATAAGTGACGCAACAACCACATTCATCGGTGATGATGTTTCAGGGTCAGCAAGTTTGCTTTCTTTCATTCACGGAGCTTGGACAGCAAACGTAGGCAATGTTCTTGCAAAATGGATATGGTCAGCTGATCCAGTTAACAACACAACAACAAACGACAACGAAACATTTACAAAAACATTCACAATTGCAGGTACTCCGACATCAGCTACTTTGAATATTGCAGCTGACAACTATTACACAGCAAAAGTGAACGGTACTACAGTCAGTAGCGACCAAGTAAATGGAAATACTTTCAGCGGTGCTGTAAGCGTAGATGTATTGGCTTATTTAGTAAATGGTTCTAACACCATTACAGTTGAAGCTACAAACTTGGGAGTAGCGAACAGCAATGCAACCGGAAACCCAGCAGGAATAATCTTTAACTTAGACTTAGAACAAAACTCTTGTGTACCTCCACCTCCACCAGACGTGACGGTTACTATCGTTAAATATATTCAAGAAGAAGGAGGTAATGTTCCAGCAACTGCAGGAAACACAAATAGTACAGTTTTCCCATTTACTTCTACATGGACTGCAGCAAACCTAAATGGAGGAGCGGAAACAAGTGGAGACTTCTCACTCGGCCCTGTAACATATTCGGCTACCACTTCAGATATGAATTCGGGAGCTAATTACAGTGTTGTGGAAAATCTTAAAACTGAATGTACTGCGAACAACGCAGGACAGTATGCCCTCGTAGGTTACCAAACTGGTAGCACTCTAGGCGCAGCACTTGGTTCAACTGTGGGTGATTCAGCAAGCTTCACAAACTTACAAGATGATATGTATGTAGTTGTAATAAATAAACTTTGTGGAGAAGTAGCAGGGGAGACAAGTAGCTCTAATACTACCGTAGTAGATCCTAATGATATGAAGGGGTGGACTCTTCTTAACTACGACACCGGTACAGCAATTGACTCTTCAACAACAACAACAACTGGAACTGGCGGATACTTTGTATTCGGTCCAGCAGTTGCACCCCTTACTTTGGGAAGTTTCCATCAAGAAATCGGAACAAATGGAGATGATGCGACTCGTCTTTTGACTTCAGATTTCAATGGTGTATTGCTTTCGAGTATTAAGAAGCTTGAATATTCAACATTCGTAAGTGCGAATGTTGGTGGACAGGCAACTTATCTCCAGATACGTGTTGACTGGGATAACGACGGTGATCAAGATGATCGTCTATTCTTCGAACCTGTATATCAGACAGGTACATATGGAATGCACATTGGAGGAACTGTTCCAAATCAGTGTATTGGTATAACAAATTGCGTTGACCTCAACACTTGGCAGACTTGGGATGCAGATGCGGGAGGTTTTTGGAGTGACACAATTGGTGCGGGCGGTCCTCCACTTGTAACCCTTGCTCAGTATCTTGTACTTCATCCAGGTACTAAGCTTATTAACAACGGCGTGCCAGCAATCCGCATTCAAACTGGAGGTGGCGCAGGCGCATGGGATAACTTCCGCGGTGACTTTGACAAGTTTGTAATAGCTGTAAAGACTGGTTCTAATACTCACACAGAAACTTATGACTTCGAACCAACTTCAAATCCATCTATTGCCGACACATCTTGTCAGACAAATTGTGGAGAGGGAATTGGCGGTGGTAGTGATAGTGGAAGTAGAGCCAGGACAACTCCTCCTTTCATCCCTCAAGTATTGGGAGCAGAAGACTCAGTTTGTGATTTCTCAATCGATACTTATATGAGAAAGGGCTACAGAAATAATTCCGAGCAAGTTAAAATCCTTCAAGGTTTGTTAAACAAATATGTAGCATCAGGATTGGTGGTTGATGGAAAATTTGGTCCAAAAACAGAAGCATCAGTAAGAGCTTTCCAAATGAAATACAAAGACTTTGTATTGACACCTTGGGGTCTGAAAGTCCCTACTGGAATTTTCTTTAGAACAACTCTAATTCAATCCAAGAACCTAGAATGTCCTGTAGAAATACTTCCTATTCCTACAAACTTGATTCCTTGGAGCGCAAGCCAAGGAGTAACACCTCCAGCTAGATAAAAAACCCTATTGGCAACTCACAAAAACCCACACTGATCAACTCGGTGGGTTTTTGTATTTGGATTTTATCTAATAGTATTAACTTATCATCTCTAAACTGGCAGACGATAGCAAAATCTCGTTAAGTTAGTTTGGGAATTAAGAGAAAATATGCGATGATACTTTTATGTATATTTTTTTAGACGAGAGCGGAAATTTCACAAAACACAATAATGAAGAATATTTCGTCATAGGTTCTTTTACTATCGGAGACCAAAGAAAAACTAATAAAGAATTTAAAAAATGGTTTAAGACAAAATTTCCAAAAAGAATGAGAAGACAAAGTGAAGTGAAGTGGGCTTCTACTGGAATATCTGACGATCTTCGTTTGAGAACATTGAGGCAAATTGCAAAACTTGATGTGAGGATTAGATACGGATTTCTTTTAAGAACAAGTATACCTTCATCATTTAGAAATAAAAAAAATAAAATTGATGGTGGAATTTTATATACAAATATTGTAGCAGAAGTTTTGGAACAGTATCTACCTGTAGACGAGAAAGAGATCCATATATTTTGTGATCAAAGAACTTTAAAGGGTATAACAAAACAACAATTTGAAAAAGAAATTATTGCAAAACTATTACCAAGTTGTATCCCAGGTACATTGATACAAGTTGAGATGATTGATTCAAATTCAAATTCTAACATACAAATCGCTGATTGGATTTCTGGTGCACTTACACGTTATTTAGAAAAGGGTAAACTCGGGGAGGAATGTTTTAAAATATTAAAAAATAATTTTCTTTCTGAAGGTAAAGAATTTTTTAAAGCTTAAATATTAAACAACAAAAAAAGCCTGCTTTTGGCAGACTGTTTTTGTTAGAAGTAGCGTCTAGTCAGGTGAAGTTCCTCAGCTTAATAAATAATTTCTCATTTAAACCCCAGATTCTCTGAGGGAACACCAAGGCACCCAAAAAGTTATTATTGCATACTTCTAAAGTCAATATATCATAAAAATGGTAGTAAAGCAAGAACCTGTGGATAAACTTAAAATGGTACATAAATAAACAAAATGCATTCATATAGGATGTCTTTTTTAGGTAGTGGCTCGGACCCCCGAATTTCGTACACTAATCAAAGGTACCTGACCCCCTTACCTCCAGAAAAAATACAAAAACCCACACTGATCAACTCGGTGGGTTTTTGTATTTGGACAATATTTCAAAAAGAGCTAAAATAGGGTAGTAATCATTGCGCGTTATGGTTCTTGACTTTAAGTTTAAAATGGTGTATAATTAATCCCGTTAGAAGCCGCGATCGCAATTTATAAAATGAAAATATGATCCCGTTAGAGATTAAGTGGTTAAAAATAAAGTAAATAAAAAAATGTTATAATAAAAATTGGTAAAAAATTAGTAGTAGTTAATGGGACGGAAATCTTTAGATTTCCTATCTCTAACGGGATGAAAACAAATATAAATAAAATTAATAACTTAATTAATCAGACGCGAAACATGATCGCGACCTGCTTCTAAACGGGATGCAAAGACTAAAAAACTGGTTTAAGAAATATTTCATTCCCCACGAAGGCAATAGTCATGAACCGCATTTCTTGCGTCATGAGTCCGTTTTGTTTTTGCTTTTCCTGATTATTGCCGTAGAGCTCGGCTTCTTGGTGCAAGTCTTTGTCGTATTCGATAAAACAAAATTCCTTGCAGCTGTTTTGCCTGGAGTATTGACTTCACTTACCAACGAACAAAGATTGGCCAACAATGCTCTACCACTTATAGAAAACACATTGCTCGATGAAGCGGCGCAACTAAAAGCAAACGATATGGCGACCTTAGGATACTTTGCGCACACTAGTCCAGAAGGGAAGACTCCTTGGTATTGGTTTGGACAAGTCGGGTATAGTTACAAACATGCCGGAGAAAATTTGGCGGTAAACTTTTTTGAATCCGAAGATGTTGCCAGAGCTTGGATGAATTCTCCCACCCACCGTGCAAATATCGTAAAGCCAGATTTTACTGAAATAGGTATAGGAGTAGCCACTGGTATCTACGAAGGTAGAAACACTGTTTTCGTGGCACAACTTTTCGGCACGCCACTTCAAGTAGCACCAATAGAAATAATTCCACCACAACCTCAACCACAAACTCAACCTACACCCATCCTCACACCAGAACCAGTAACTCCAACCCCCACTACTGCTGTAGCAGTCAACACAGTGCCAACCCCAACAGATATTCAAATATTAGGTGAAGAGACAATTACCTCAGTCACCCCAGCAACCATAGCTAAAAACAACAGCGTAAAATCATTTATAGAAAAAGCGATGACTTCTCCTCGCAAAGGAGTAGCGTATGCATATGGTGTCGTTGCAGCACTCGTAATCCTTGCTCTTCTCTTGGTGCTATTTATAAAATCAGAATTAAGGCATCCAGTAGTGGTTGCTAGAGGTCTTGGCCTAGTGTCCGTGATTATTCTTTTACTTTTTGTAAATATAAAAGTACTTAACTTGGAAACCAAATTGCCTAGCAACCTCAGTGCCAATGTTATAGAAGCCTTGCAATAGGGCATTCGTTTGCATAGCACCCTCATTTGTTGATATAATACTACTATGAAAAAAGAGAGAGTGTTTTTGATATTTGGTGTTTGGGTGGCGATACTGCCTTACTTGGGTTTCCCGTTTTTCTGGAAAAATATTTTGTTTTCTCTTTCCGGACTGGCAATAATTTATTTGAGTTTCTTGCTTTACCAAGATTCTAAAGCAAAGAGTGGGCTGGCAAAAGTATTCGATAACTTTTCCGAAAATAAAGAATTTAGAGACTTTAAAGAAGGTGTGAAGGAAGTCGTTGAAGACATAGGAGAGAGTATTATGAAGTAGTATTTTATATGTCGGAATTTTTTAAAAAAAATCAACAAGCGGTTGGACTTTTGCTTGCAATATTCTTTTTTGTTTCAGGGCTTTATATAGGTTTCAACAAGCGTCCAGAAATAGAAAAAATTATTTCTCTCACTGGTAAAGAAACAGTCGTAGAAACGACGGCTGATTTTTCTCCATTTTGGAAGGTCTGGAATCTAATCAACGAAAAGTATCCTGGAGCAAGCGAGACTACAGATCAAGACCGTGTCTATGGGGCCATTGCAGGCCTTGTGGGCTCACTGGATGACCCCTACAGCGTCTTTTTTAGTCCTGATGAGGCAAAGACCTTTGAAGAAGATATCGCGGGTAATTTTAGCGGTGTGGGTATGGAAGTAGATGTAAAAAACAAAGTGCTGACCGTGGTTGCCCCACTCAAAAATACTCCCGCCTATAGAGCAGGTATAAAATCTGGCGATAGGATTCTCAAGATCGACGAAACAGAAACCTTCGACTTACCAGTCGAGCGAGCAGTAAAATTGATAAGAGGGGAGAAGGGCACCACCGTTGTTCTTACTATTTTGCGTGAAGGAGAAAAAGAACCAAGAGAAATAAAAATCGTTCGAGACACTATAGATGTGCCAACCCTGGAAACAGAGTTTCGTGCCGATGGTGTTTTTGTCATCAAGCTCTATAGTTTCTCTGCAAATTCCCCAGGGTTGTTTAAGAATGCTATTAGAGAATTCTCTGAAGCCAAGACAGATAAAATGTTGCTAGACTTGCGAGGCAACCCTGGTGGATATCTAGAAGCTGCCACCAATATGTCTAGTTGGTTTTTACCAAGTGGAAAAGTAGTGGTCACCGAAGACTATGGTAATAACGACGACCCGACCATCTTCCGTAGTCGTGGTTATGATGTCTTTTCTGATAAACTAAAATTGGTTATTTTGATAGACGGAGGCTCAGCTTCTGCTTCGGAGATAGTGGCGGGGGCCTTGCGTGACCACAAAAAAGCTATTTTAGTAGGAGAACAAAGCTATGGAAAGGGTTCTGTCCAAGAAGTCATAAAAGTAACACCCGATACACTACTGAAAGTCACAGTGGCCAAATGGTTGACTCCAAATGGAGATTCTATTTCAGAAAAAGGTTTGACGCCGGACTATGTAGTAGAGTTTACCAAGAAGGATTTGGACGCAAAGAAAGATCCGCAAATGGATAAAGCAGTAGAATTATTAAAAAATTGGCCCGGAATCAAGTAGTTATAAAGTTCATAAAGTTCATAAAGTTATAAAGAAATAAAGTTATAAAGTTCATAAAGAAATAAAAAAACAAAATGAAAGTAATTTTTTTACATGATGTCCCCAGAGTGGGCAAGAAATACGATATAAAAGAAATCAACGATGGCTACGCTATGAATTTTCTAATACCCAGAAAACTGGTAATGCTAGCGACTCCAAAGGCTGTAGCTGAAATAGAAATCCGCAAAAAAGAGATAGTGGTGGAAAAAGAAGTGCAAGAAGACCTTTTGACCAAAAACTTAGAAGAAATTAAAGATAAAGTGGTACATATCAAAGCCAAAGCTGACGACAAAGGGCATCTTTTTTCTGGAATTCATAAAAAAGAAATAGTCGAGGCGATGCATAAAGAACACCGCGCAGATATCTCAGAAGAATTTATCATACTAGATAAACCAATAAAAGCAGTAGGGGAGTTTGAGATACAGATACAAATAAAAAACCAAAAATCTTCTTTTAAACTTGTAGTAGAAGGAATATAAAATCTACTTTAGTTGAGTAAAGTAATTTAGTTTAGTAAAGTAGCTAAAAGTATATGAAATTAAATCTCAAATTGAATACTCTGACTGAACAAGAAAAGCAAGTGATTGAAGGGAAGGGGACAGAGCGAAAGTTTTCTGGTGAGTATGAAAATTTTGATAAAGAAGGTGTGTATGTTTGCAAGCGTTGCGATACGATACTTTATCGTTCGGAAGATAAATTTGACGCAAAATGCGGATGGCCGAGTTTTGATGATGAAGTCAAAGGAGCAGTGACGAGAACTCTCGATGCAGACGGCTCGCGCACAGAGATAACCTGTACCAATTGCGGGGCGCACTTGGGCCATGTGTTTGTTGGAGAAGGGATGACACCCAAAAACATACGGCATTGTGTGAACTCTATTTCTCTAAAGTTTAGAGATAAGAATTAGAAGTCTTAAAAATTCCTTAGTATATCATATATGATACATTAAGAAGTTTGAATGGGTGGCTGTTTTTTGTTGGCTTTACTTGACAGGGTTCTGTTTTCTATTGTCTAATGTTGACAAAAGGGGATAAAAGGTATATAATTAATATGGATACCCATTTCGGCACTTCGGTCGAAAATGGGTGCGTACCACCACCCCTCAAGGAGGTCAGTATGACTCAAAGCATCACCGACCCCGACCCGTCGGTGTCCCGCCACAACTCGTGGCCGACCTGGGTGCCCGGAATGATCGGGCGTCGGTGCTGGATGTTTGACGAACCTCCGTAAATGGGAATCGAACGGCCGCTGCTCTCTGAGTGCGCGGCCGTCCCTTTTTATAATAGAATTTAAAAATATTTTTAGACCACATTGACTACTTTTTTTACAGCAGTTTTTCCGTGAAAGGAAGTTTTTCTTTTAGAGCTAAATTTTACAACTCCGGGCTTGAGAGCAAAAAGAGTGTGGTCTTTACCTACGCCCACATTTGTACCAGCCATGATGACTGTACCTCTTTGTCGTATGATGATGTGGCCCGCTTCAGCCCTTTGGCCGTCAGCAAGCTTCGTACCTAGGTACTTTGGGTTGGAATCTCTTAAGTTTTTGGCGGTACCACCAGCTTTTCTATGTGCCATATTGTTTTTCTTTTATTAGGTGTTAGAATTCCAGTATAAACAATTGTATGCAAAAAATCAAGCATTTTATCGAGAGCGATAAGGGAAAGGATATTTTGACCATTTTGATTGTAATTCTGGTGGGAGTGGGGTCTTTTGAGCTTGGCCGGCTTTCAAAAGTAAGTGAAAAAGGAGGTATAACCCTCGAATATATAGATCAGGAGGCAAATGTCTTGTCAGCCATAGAACCAGCCGTAGAATTGTCAGAATCGCCCAAAATTAGCGTAAAAGAGGTTTCAAAGCCTCAAGTTAAGCCAAGCAAGCAGTCGGTTACTTCAGTCGGGAAAGTCTATTTTGCCTCAAGCCGGGGGAGTAAGTATTATCACATCGGGTGCTCTGGTGGAAAGACTTTGAAGCCAGAAAATAAAATTTATTTTTCTACTGCAGGTGAAGCCGAAGTTGCAGGGTATGAGCTTTCTAGTACGTGTAAGTAGGCGGGGATACTTTTGAGTAATATTAATGAGGGGATAGGTTATTAGCCTTGTGGGCTTATTACATATAGTGTCGCACAATATACCTTTGCGACCATATCATTATATATAAAGCCGAGAGGGCTTCTAATAACTTACCGAAGGTAAAGATTGCTGTAGGTCTGTGGACTCACCCTTCATCATATTATTCATATTTGATATAAAAGGTCCCCAAAAATATTCTGTCCAGATTTTTTTAGTAGTCGATATAACTTTTTGGATGTAATCAGCTACTGCACCAGAGTACTCCCCTTTCGCTTGCTCAAAATTGTTTGAAGAAGGAGAATTATCTACATAAAATTTTATTTTTACATTAAAAAAATTAAGAACTAAAATAAAAATTATTCCTAAGATAAAAATTCCTAGAATACTGATACCTCCAATTTTATTGTTCTTTTTCATAAAAAACTACCTTAAGACATCTTGAAACGTCGTTGTGAACCAATTCACTACACCACTTATGGTCACACCATAGTATTTCATAATAAATAGTGCAATTAGTATTAGAAGTATTATTTGAACGAATCCACCTTTTTTATTCATAGATATATTTTAGCATTCTTTTATCTAGCTGGTAAGTAATACATTGGGTCTAAGTAAGCATTGGTTGCAGCGATGGGTTGAGTAAGAATTTTGCCAAGGCAAGAAATACTGGGAACAGTTTGCACACTAACGGCCTTAGCTACATAGAGCGACACGTGTAAATGTGGCCCAGTGACTCTGCCTGTGCCTCCTGTGTAGCCCACAACCTCTCCACGAGAGACTTTTTGTCCTTCACGTACCTTTATGAGCGACAAATGCCCGTAAGTGCTAGAGAGGCCATTGTTGTATTCAATAAAAATCCATCTACCAAAAGAAACTCCCTGGCAACTCAAATCCGTATCTCCAGTGCCTTTTATGATTCCGTCAGCCATAGCCTTCACTGGTAGCGGAGTTCTAGCACGAAAATCTGCACCACTATGTCCACTTGCATAAGTCCTGTGTGGTCCTGTCTTGGCTCCAAATTCTTGAGTGACAAAAATCTCATCGAGTGGCCAACTCAAAACTCCTGGACCTGGCAAGGTGGTAGGGTCCAAAATAAATTTTAATTGAGATTCGAAATTTCGCAGTTCTTTTTCGAAAGCAATTCTTTTGGCAACTTGTTCTTGTAAAAGTTTTTGATAGTTTACTTCGCTGTTTTTGGTTTGAGCCAGCAACTTACTTTTTTCATTCGCATTTGCATCGACTATTTTTTTCTGATCGGCAAGTTTGGTTTTGAGTGCTGTCAGCTCGTTCTTGGCGTCGATTGTTTCTGTTCTGGTGTCTTCGAGTTCACCCTTTACTTGGTGTAATTCTTTTATATATTCACGCATTTTTTCTTGCACTGTAACGATATGATCTATATCGTTCCAGATTGAAGAAAAATCCTTATCAGAAAGAACAATACCGATAAAACTATTTGTTTCTAGTTCATTGGTTTGCCTCAAAGCTAAAGCCACTGCATCTGTCGCTCCGGCAATTGCATGCTCCTTGGTATTAATTTGAGAACCCAAACCTTCTATTTTGAAATTTGTTTGATCTATTTTCTTTTGGGTTACTGAAATATCAGCATTTAATTTTTTTCTAGTAATTTCTATTTGCGCCAGCGAGGTGGCTAGAGAATTTTTTTCTTTTCCCAGACTATCAAGCTGTCCTTGGTATTGTTTTATTTCTTTCTCCAGTTGTGCAATGTCATTACTTTTTTCTTGTATTTTTTGACTCAATTCTTTGGCAGTTTGTGCATAAGAAAAAGCCCCAGAGTACAAAAGCACTGCGAGTAAGACGCCGGTATAAGCTATCTTAAATAGCTTTTTGTAGTCTTGATATTGTTTCATTTTTACCTAAAATTTCAGCTATAACAAAAGGATCAGGTGATTTGTCGAGTCCGGATAGAGCAAAGCGTACGGGGTGCAACAATTGTCCTCGGTTTTCTAAATTGTCAGCAATCAGCATTAAAATAACTTTAATATTTTCTTTGGTGAAATTATCTTCCGATATTTCTTCTAGTGCTTTAATTGCCAAAGTTATATTATATGTAGTTTTTTCTTCTCCAGTATTTTTATAAATAAGTTTTTCTTTATTCACTTTAGGGGGAGTGACAACAAATTCCAACTCCCCTCTTGCGATCATTTCTTTAACATCGCCCCATTTTGAAATACGTTCAAAGATAATTGGAATTAGATTTTTTCTTCTGAAATTCTCTGGCAATTGTTCGAAAATATTTTTCTCTATTTCTTCTTCACTTAATTTTTTGATGTGTTCTTTGTTGATCCAGTTTAATTTTTCGATATTGAACACGCCTCCACTTTTTTGTATTTTTTCTAAACTAAATTTCTGCAATAACTCTTCCGGAGTAAATATCTCTTGGTCGTCTCCAGGGTTCCAGCCAATGAGAGCGACAAAATTAAGTATCGCATTCGGTAAATAGCCCATTTCTTTGTATTCCAGCGCAGATAAAGCACCATGTCTTTTGGAAAGTTTTGACTTGTCGGGTGAAAGAATTAGAGGAATGTGGGCATAGATTGGCCTTTCTCCACCAAGAGCTTCTAATATGAGGATTTGTCTTGGGGTGTTAGATATATGGTCTTGTCCACGAATGACATGCGTAATACCCATATCCATATCGTCTACCACTACTGCAAAGTGGTAAAGCGGACTGTCTAAATCTTTGGCGATGACGAAATCTTTCAAATCTGTAGTGTCGAATTCTATTTCTCCTAACACCGCATCATTGAACTTTATTTTTTTATTTGGATTTTTGAATCTTATTACTTCACTCCTCTCCCCCTCTTCTTTTGGTTCTTCTTTGGAGACATAAGCAAAACCCGCGTCAATAATTTGTTTCAGATATTTTTTATAAATTTCTGTTCTTTCAGATTGTCTGTAGAATTCATCGTAAGACATACCAAACCATTCGAGAGATTGAAGTATATTGTTTTCAAATTCCTTCTTGGATCTTTCTTTGTCTGTGTCTTCGATTCTTAGTACAAATTTTCCATTGTTTTGTCGCGCGTAGAGATAGTTGTAAAGCGCTGTTCGAACAGAGCCTATATGAAATAAACCCGTTGGGGATGGGGGCATTCTTGTAACAATTTTAGTAGCCATAATGCTATTTTAGCATCAATTTCGAAAAATGAGGAGTTTTTTTATCTTTCGTGCACTAATGCCATGTCCACAAGTTCTTGGGCAATCTTTAGAGCAGCATCGGCAGGATTGAAAGATTTTGCATGCTTCCCCATTCTCTCCAAGCTTTCCGTATCTTCCAACATTCTTTCAATCTCTCCGTTTAAAATGTTCGCAGTCATATTTGCTTCTTCAATGACACTACAAGCTCCGGCATGTGCGTAGCTAAAAGCATTCTTCTTGGAATGGTCGGCGTTGGACTCAGTGAATGGAACTAAAATTGAAGGCAACCCCCAAGATGCAATTTCAAATAAAGTTGAACCTGCTCGAGAGATGACTAGTGTCGCCACCCCAGCGGCCATTTTCATTTGCAACGAATTTAAAAAAGGCAATGGTAAATATCTAACTTTGTTTTTTTCTTTTGAAAGTATAACTTTCGCTTGCCCGTCTACAATTTTGAAATTTTGTATACCTGTCTGGTGAATAATTTGGTATTTCTTAATAAGTTCTGGTAGTGCTGCTAGAATTGTGTTGTTTATAAGTTCTGCACCCTGGGACCCTCCCAAAATAAAAAGCACCGGCAAACCCTCTTCTAGTTTGAAATATTTTAAAGCTTCTTCTCTTGAGGCTTTTTGCTGTATTTCTCTTCTGATGGGGTGACCCGTCCAAGCTGTTCTTTTGATTGGAAAGAAAGCCGTAGCTTCTTTAAAAGATACAGCAATTCTTTTGGCAAAACGCCGTCCTGCCCATTTGTTGACTCGGCCTGGAGCCGAATCTGATTCGTGAATTAAAACAGGAATACCCAAAAGTCTGGCAGCGAAAATTGTTGGGAAAGAAGCATATCCACCTTTACCAAAAACCACATCTGGATAAATCGAAAATATTTTCCAAATTGCATTAAAGACCCCAAGCAGAGTTTTAAAAATATCGAAGAAATTACTCAAAATACTTTTTGGTGAAAAATAAGTGCGTAGCTTACCAGTGGATACCTCCTCAAAAGTAATACTGTTTTGGAAAAGTAATTCTTTGTCATAGGGGCTGTCGGAAACATAATACAGCTTTGCATCTACTATATTTTCACGATCTATTACTTGGTTTACTCCTTCCGCCACAGCAATGATTGGATAGAAGTGCCCGCCCGTTCCACCTCCAGTAAAAACAATTTTCATTGTAATAATTTTTTCGTTAACATTTTAATAGCTACATTTTTTGAGCAGACGATCTAGATATTTGTAGGATAATTCCAGTGGCGACAAGGTATATCAAGAGAGATGTACCACCATGACTCATAAACGGCAATGGCACTCCAGTCAACGGGAAAACCCCGGTGGTGGAGGCTATATGCATCAATGTCTGCATCATAATCAGTATAACAATTCCAAATACTAAAAGTCTACTGAAGGAGTCTGGCGAGTTGTTGGCAATTTTAAATCCACGCAAAGCAAAAAGTAAATAAAGAATAATAGTACCGACTGTTCCCACAAAGCCGAACTCTTCACCTAAAACAGCAAAAATAGAATCTCCCTGAGGTTCTGGTAAGTAGCTAAATTTTTGGATACTTTGCCCATAGCCTCTACCAAAAATTCCTCCTGAACCAAAAGCGATTAGTGATTGCCGAATTTGATAAGAAGAACCTTGAGCATCTTGGGAGGGGTCAATGAAAGTTTTTATTCGTTCTTGTAAGTAAGGTTTAAAGAAAACTACTGTAGCGAGAAAAAGTATTGCTACTGCTGCTAGTCCGAAAATATATTTCATGGGTACTCCCGAAAGAAAAAGCATACAAATACCTGTGATCGCTATCAAAATAAAACTTTTAGTATCTGGTTGGTTCAACAAAATAAAAGCAATAATTGAGAGCATGATGCCCATCGGCAAAATACCAAATTTAAAACTCTGCACTTTGTTTTTAGCCCAAGAGAGCCAGGCGGCGAAATAAATAATAAATCCAAATTTTAGAATTTCAACTGGTTGAAAAGAAAAAGATCCGATACCTATCCATCTTTCTGCTCCTTGGTGACTCAAGCCTAGATTGGGAATAAATACAGCAGCAGTAAGGAGGATAGATCCGATAAAGAAAAGAAGCGCGTGTTGGCGCCAAAATTTATAATTTATTTTCGTTGCTAAATACATACCGAGTAGTCCTAAGCCCAAACCGAAAGCCAACTGGTTTATCAGTATTGAGTAGAAAGTTTTTTCGTTTTTAGAAAGCACTCCCAAAGAAGCAGAGATGAATATCGTTACTCCTATAGCAACAAGCAAGAAGACAATTGTTAGGAAAAATTTATCTACTTTTTTCGTTCTTGTTGTTGTTTTCATTTCTTATCTACTAATGATAGCTAAAATTATTCCCATAATTGCAAAGACAACAGATAAAATCCAGTAACGCATAGTTACTTTGTAGGTGGGCCAACCAATGGCTTCAAAATGGTGATGGAGCGGCGCAAGTCTAAAAACTTTCTTACCCCCTCTTAATTTTTTGGAAAGAATTTGTATAATATCTGAGGCTGAAGTTATAACTAAGGGTAAAGCCACGATCGGAAGAATAAAAACTGAATCAGTTAAGAAAGCTAGAGTGGCGAGTGTAATAGTCAGTCCTATCATACCTGTTTCTCCCATATAAAATCGTGCCGGAGGAATATTGAACCACAAAAAGGCCAATATCGCTCCAGTGATGACACCAGAAAAAGTGGCGATATCTATTTGGTTGTTGGCAAAAGCAATGGCTGAATAGGCTCCAAAAATTGAAGCGAGAACTCCACCCGAGAGACCATCTATACCATCGATGACGCTACCCGAAAAAGTAGCCAAGGCTACAAGCATAAAAAATGGAATGATTAAGATACCTAAACTCATTTCTCCTACGAACGGTATGTGTAAAGCGGTGATGCCAAGTTTGTAAAAAAACCAAAGCCCAATCAAAAAAGAAATAAAAAGCACTATCATCGCTTTCCATTTTCGCCATGAGGCATCGTCGCGGGCGAGTCTCCCCTTTCCGTAAATTTGTATCAAGTCTTCCCAGAGACCCAAGAGTGAGCCCAAAAGTAGAGTGAAAAATGGAATGAAGGTTTGATTTCTACTTAGAAAGTTCATTTTTTCAGATGTGGGTGAAGGAAAAAATACAGCTGCAAAGTAAAAAAGGAAAGTAGTCAGTAATACCGCCATCCAAATGATTATGCCCCCTACTCTAGGCGTGTTCAGCTCTTCTTTCTCGTTGTGAATTTGTTGAAAATCAGAGGCAGGTACTCCCCCATTACGAGAATACCTCTTCCACATTTTGTATTTATAGAAAAAATGTGTTGCAACCGGGGTAAGAAAAAGGCCCAAAAAAAAGGCTAAAGCCGTCGGCACAAATATTTTGACCAAATCTCCTAGTTCCATAGAGAGATTATAACAGATTTAGGCTTATATAGTCTAATATACTACTGATCATATAGAGTTATTACGATTTTTTCCATATCCGAAAAACGGCCTTCGAAGGTAGAGCCAAGTATAGTCACAGCTATTTTGTGATCGTCTTTGTTTTTAAATATTATAGTCAAACTTCCTCCGGCTTTTTCTGTAAAACCTGTTTTTGAAAAAAGAAGATTGGGAATTTTGCCAATAAGGGTGTTTGTATTTTTAAAATTATAAATAAAGCCAGATTCTGATATTAGATTTATTTCTGGTAAAATTGTCGCAGCAAAAATTTCTGGGTAAGCCCTAAAAGCGTACGAAGTTAAAATATTTACATCCTGAGCAGAAGCGAAAGCACTCGCCTGCCCTATCTGCATTGGCAATTCTATTTTATTTTGATTAAAATCTAGTCCAGTGAAATTGAAGAAAAAAGTATTCTGCATTCCAATTTTCTGCGCCTTGGTGTTCATTTTTTTTAAGAAATCTTGATTGTTTAGGGAGACGCTCGAGGCCAGAGCATAAGCTCCGTCATTAGCAGAGACTAAAAGTGTGATTTTTGCCAAATCATAGATGTTCCATTTTTCTCCAACACGGAATCCATAATCTCCGGATTGCTTTAAAGACAAAGAGGAAATATCTATTGTTTTATCTTTTTCTTCGTGTTCGTTTAGTGCCATTGTCACTGTCATAATTTTTACTAGTGATGCTATGGGTAGTGCTACTTCATCATTTTCACCATAAATTTTTTCGTCTTTTGTTATGTCGTATACAGAGGTAGCTTTCGCCAACAGAGGCAAATCTTCCAGTGATGCCCGCACCTCTTCTTTGCGCACTTCCTCTAGGCGCACTTTTTCGTTTAATTTAAAATTTCCAGCTGAAAACAAAATTGCCTCGAGGGCAAAAATTGCAATCATAAAAACAAATAATCTGTTTCTAGCTTCCTCCTTCATCTTGCTTACTTTCTTCAGCTAAGTTTTCTGCTGAAATTTCAATTGACTTAATAATTTCTTCATAATCTGGCAAATCTGAAACCGATCCCACCCCCATAAAAGAAAGCAGGTCAAAACTAGGTTTATAAATAATGCGTCTGTTGTCTTTGGGGTCTGGTGTTTTTTCTATTAATCCTCGAATGGATAATGCCCGCAAAGTAAAACTCGAGTTTACTCCTCTTATATAGTCAATTTCTGGTCGACTCGCTCCATTTTTGTATAAAATAATAGATAGGACTTCAAGAGTAGCCCTTGAGAGATCTTTATTCAATTCTTCTTTCTGCAAATCTTCAAGTAAGTTCGAGATTTCTGGATTAGTTCCAAGCGTAACCTCGTCTTCTTTTTCTTGTAAGATTATTCCTCTGTCTTTCAAATTCTCTTTTAATTTCTTCAGTGCCTCTTTTATTTCGGTTTGGTTTGACTTTAAAATTTCCGCCAGTTTTTTGCGCGAGATAGGCTCTCCCTTCCAAAAAAGTATTGCCTCTATTTTTGATTCCAGTATCATTGGTATTTTTGGCTAATGCCTAGGGCCTAGAGCCCAATTGGTCTATTCCTTTAATAATAATATCTTCGCCACCCCTTTCTTGTACCGCCGAAAGTATTCCCTGCCGAACCAACTCCAACATCGCCAAAAAAGAAATTATCACAAACACCTTCTCTTCTCGAGTGGCAATATTATTTTTACCCTGTCTGGAAAAATCTTTGAAGGTCATTTCTATAGAGTTTTGAATCCTTTCAGTCAGTTTGTCTATCATCTCTTCCATACTGATGACTTTTTTTACTTCCACCTCCGGCAGGAAAACTTTTTTGGGTATCCGGTCTAATACATCTTTAGCAAAAGTCATCATGCTTTTTTTGGTAATTTGGTCGTCTGGCAAAAATACCAAAATATCTCTCTTTCTCTCTCCTCCGGCAAAAATTATTTTTTTACCAAACGAAGTTTTTAGATTTCCTGAAAGTTTTGTGAAGATTTCATATAAACGCAACCTCTCTTCTAGGCTACGGATGTCTCCCTGCTCCTCGTCGGTAAGATTTAAGTCGGGTAACAACGATTTTGATTTTATTAAAATAAGTGTAGCAGCGACAACTATAAAACTAGAAATTTCCGCAGTAGAGATTTTTTCTGTTGTGAGCTCGGGATTATTTAGTTTATTTATATAATTTAAATAATCTTCAGTAACTTGCGCTAAAGATAAATCACTTATGAAGAGCTTCCTTTTTTCGATAAGACCTAAAAGCACTCCGAAAGGTCCCTCAAAAACATTGGTCTTTACATGATAGGTTTCTGTTTCCATCCCGTTAGAAATTTTTATGTTTAGAATTGATAAAATTAGCAAAAAAATAACATGAATTACGTTATTTCTAACGGGATCCACCTTTATATATTAGCATTTTTCAGGAGAAAAGCTATACTAGGTCTTATGGCAATTAAAAATACCCCAAAACACAAAAATGTGCGTTTGTCGAAAGATATCATACCCCTAGAGTACGACATAGAGCTACATCCAGACCTAGAAAATTTTACTTTTTTAGGGAACGAAACCATCACTCTTTCTATTTTGAAATCTACTAAGAAAATTGTCTTACACTCCAAAGAAATAGAGGTGGTAACTGTTCATATTTTAATTAAAAAAGAAAAGATGTTCGCAAGTAAAATTTTATATGATGAAAAGACGCAAACCGTTGCTTTTAATTTCCCCAAAAATATAGCACGCGGTAAATACAAACTCGTTTTGGTTTTTAAAGGTATTTTAAATGACAAAATGCGAGGGTTTTATAGAAGTAAATACCATGTGGACGGTAGAGAACACCACCTAGCCACGACGCAGTTTGAAGCAACCGATGCAAGAAGGGCTTTCCCTTGTTGCGATGAGCCGGCCCACAAAGCAGTTTTTCATGTTTCGTTAGTAGTACAAAGTGGCAAAACAGCTATTTCCAACACCCTACCAGTATCAGCGCGTGAACACAGCGCTGGATTTGAAATTGTGAAATTTTCCCCTACCCCTAAGATGTCTACCTACCTCCTAGCATTTATTGTAGGCGATTTGGAATTTATAGAAAAAAAATCTAGTCGTGGTGTATTAGTGCGAGTGTATACTACACCCGGCAAAAAACATCAGGCTGGCTTTGCTCTTGATGTCACGGTAAGATGTTTAGAATTTTATGAAAAATATTTTGATATTCCATATCCACTCAACACACTCGACATGATAGCTATTCCAGACTTCTCATCTCTAGCGATGGAAAATTGGGGAGCTATTACATTTCGAGAAATTGGACTTTTAGTTGATGAAGAAAAAACTTCACTTGGTTCGAAAGAATTGATTGCCGAAGTTATCGCTCATGAGCTTGCACACCAATGGTTTGGTAATTTGGTTACCATGGAGTGGTGGACGCATCTGTGGCTCAATGAAGGCTTTGCTTCTTATATTCCCTATATTGTTGTCGATAAACTATTTCCAAAATGGAATATCTGGGAACGTTTTAATACTCAAACGCTAGGGGTGGCTCTAAAACTAGATGCGCTAAACACCACTCACCCCATAGAAATAGAAGTTCACCATCCAGACGAAATAGGAGAAATTTTTGACGCTGTGTCGTATTCCAAAGGAGCATCCATCATCCGTATGCTTGCCGAATATTTGGGTGAGAAAGATTTTAGAGATGGACTACGTTATTATCTCAAAAAACACAGTTACAAAAACACAGAGACCATTCACCTATGGCAGGCTTTTGAAAAAATTTCTCACAAACCTGTTGCAAAAATGATGCATGGTTGGACCAGCAAACCCGGCTACCCTGTGGTTAATGTGTCTTCTAATTCAAATCAGCTTGCATTTTCTCAAGAAAGGTTCTTTTCTAGTTCGGTATCAAAGAAAAAAGCTCAAGATAAAACTATTTGGCAAATACCCATATCTCTGGGTAAGCAAAAATTCTTAATGTCTACAAAGAATTTATCGATATCCGCACCAAAGAATAATTTTAAAATCAACCTTGGAGAAAATAGTTTCTTCAGAACAGCCTATGACAAAATTCTTTTAGAAAAATTAAAAAAACAAGTTGAAACAAAATCTCTTTCTGTGTCAGATAGACTTGGAATTATTCGAGACCTGTTTGCTCTAGCTGAAGCAGGAATCATCCCCACTACCGATGCACTAGAGTTTATAACTAGTTATAAAAATGAAGACAATTATGTTGTTTGGGTTGAGCTAGCTACAGGGCTAATGCACCTAGAACAAGTTCTGGCTAAAACTGCTATGGAAGAAAATCTAAGAAAAATTACCCTTGACCTGTTTTCACCACTAGCAAAAAAACTTGGTTGGGAGAAAAAACAAAATGAGCCGTATTCTTATGCACTACTACGATCTTTAGCACTTTCTCGAGCTGGTAAATCTGGCGACAAACAAGTAATAAAAGAAGCAAAGCGTAGATTTAATTTAATACAAAAAGGCAAACATGTATCTCCAGATATTCGAGGGGTGGTGTATTCTATCATTGCTTCTATGGGGGGAGAAAAAGAACTAAACATTTTGATTAAAAAATATGAGAAAGAAACACTCCACGAAGAAAAAAATCGAATTGGTGGTGTCTTGGGTGAATTCAAAGATCCTAAAATACTAAAGAAGGTTTGTATTTTTGCCTTATCAAAATCTGTGAGAATTCAAGATGCTATTAGTGTTTTGTCGGGCATCGGGCGTAATCCCAAAGGAAGAGATATCTGGTGGAATTTTGTAAAGGCAAATTGGAAGTTGCTCGTTGCTCGTTATGGAGAAGGAGGGATGGCTCTTTCTGGTGTGGTCAAGGCGCTTAGTGGAAGTGCGGAAGAAAAACACTTAAAGGATTTCAGGAAGTTCTTCAAGACTCACGATGCCCCGGGTGCCAAGCGCTCCATTCTACAAGTTCTTGAAAAAATAGAAAGCAACACCGCTTGGCTAAAGAGAGACTATAAGAAAATAGAGAGGTTTTTCGAAAATAATTAGTTTAATTACTTGCGTCGATTTTTGCGGCGAGGATAAAGTCATTTTCAGAAAGCCCTAGAATGGCGTGGGTAGAGAGTTCTAGAGTTACTTTATTGTAGTGAACGGCAATATCTGGGTGGTGCCCTTCCCCTTCGGCAATTTCTGCTACTTTGTTTACAAAATTTACGGCTCCGATGAAATCTTTGAATTTATATTCTTTAGAAATTTTGGCAGCAGCGCCAAGCTTCTTTAGGTTTGGATTCTCTTCTTCTTTTAGTTCCCAACCGGGTACTTGAGGCATTAACTCCCCTATCTCTTTGTGAGTAAGTGGAGGAACGCCTCCTTCACACGGAACACATTTTTTCCTTAGTAAATCATTCATAAGTTTATACATTAACTATAACATTTTCTCTCAACCTAGCAATTCTGTAAATACTATAGACCAATACAAGTGCAGCAATCCATTGAGACACCGAGAGCGATGTGTCATTTATCATCATATCTAAGAAAATTGCGATAAAAGGAAAAGAGAGTTCTAAGATAGTGGAGACATGCACAGAAGTTTTGGCGAGGCCTTTGTAATAAATATAAAGAGCTACCATTCCTGTAGAAATTGCTATAAGTGCAAAAAAGCCAAACTGAGACAACGTTGGAGTCAAAAGTGCTGGCGCATACCCAAAGATAAACACTACTGGCAGTAAAATGACAACGGTAAACAGGAATCTATAAAAAGTACTTACTTCTGCGCGCACTCTACCTAAAAGCATTTTTGAAAAAGTAGTAGACGAGCCCCAAGCAAAAGCAGCTCCGAGTGCGTAAAGCGCAGCGAGCGCTGTATCTCCACCTGTTTTTAAATTCACTATGCCGTTCGGAAATGTAACGAAGTATGCTGAAACTATTGCCAGAATTGCCCAAGATAGGTATCCCTTTTCTAATTTTTCCTTCAAGAAAATAGAGGCGGTGGTTATGGCAAAAATTGGTTGAAGTTTTTGCAAAAGAAATACAACTGAGAGAGAAATAAAATTTACTTTACCGAGTGCAGTGGTAAACCAAAGCGTCCCCAGAATTCCACTTAAAACTGAAACAACAACTAGAAGAAGAAAATCACGCTTGGTGAGTTTGTTTTCACTATTTTTGAAAATGAATTTATAAACAAAAGGAAATAAAATAATCAAACCAATTAGGTGTTCAAAGAAGATAATAATAATTGGTGAAAGAGAGTAAAGGTGCTGGCGAATCAGCCCATCAAAAGCCCAAAGGGAGGCGGCGATAATTATAAAAATTGGACCAAGAGGGAGGTTTTTTATATTTTTTAACATTGCTCTATATCTTTCTTAATTTGATTAATCAATTCTTCTTCGGTATCAAACTTTTTATATTCTCTGATAAATTTCTTCACTTCAAGAGTTACCTCTTTACCATATGCATCTCCCGTGTAGCCTAAGAGATGTGCTTCTACTTTAGTATTGGGCCCGATTACAATTCCAGCTCTGTATTTTTTTCCATCCAGAACAGCATTACCAGAATATATCCCCTCTTTGGGTAAATTTTTATTATCCGTATCTAAATTTAATGTCGGGAACCCTAATTTCTTACCATATCCATCACCCCTTATAACTTTGCCGGAAATTACGTAATACATTACACAATCGATTACGTACCGAGTTTGATGCCCAGTTCTTTTAATTGTTTGTCAGAAATTGTCGCGGGGGCATCCATCATCAAGTCTTTACCCTCGCCGGTTTTTGGGAACGCGATGACCTCGCGAATACTCGGCTCATTTTCTAGTAGCATCAGGAGTCTATCCATTCCCCAAGCGATACCTCCGTGTGGCGGACACCCAGAAGAGAGAGCCAAAAGCATATGCCCAAAGTTTTTTTCGATTCGTTCATCGGCGTAGCCCATAATTTCAAAAACTTTTCGCAGAGCCTCGGGTTCGTGATTTCGGATACTGCCTCCCCCAATTTCAGAACCATTGAGCACAATATCGTACTGGGTGGTGAGAATATCTCCAATACCCTGTTTATTCATGAGCATTTCCATGTGTTCGTTTTTTGGTCGAGAAAAAGGATTGTGGGTAAATGTCCATTCGCCTTCTGCTTGTAGGTCATTGCCCTTGTTTGCTTTTTCAAAAAATGGGAAATCGATAATCCAACAAAAAGCTAGCAAATTTTTGTCTTCTTTATCTTTTCTTAGGTCTGGTCTGTCTGTCTTGTATTTTTCCATCGCTTCTTTGTGGGTAATTCTTGGAAAAGGAGTCTCTTGAATTTTCTTCTCTCCGTAAAGAGTCTCAACGATGTTGATCAAAAGTTTTTCGTTTAGGGTCATGACGTCCTCTCTCTCGATAAAACTCATCTCAAGGTCAAGTTGGGTAAATTCTGGTTGTCTGTCTCCTCTTGTGTCTTCGTCGCGCATACAGCGTGCAATTTGAAAATATTTCTCTACTCCACTGGCCATTAGAAGTTGTTTGTATTGTTGGGGAGATTGAGGTAGGGCATAAAATGTTCCTGGCCAAAGCCTAGAGGGCACCACATAATCTCTGGCTCCCTCGGGGGTGGATTTGGTCAGTATGGGGGTTTCGACTTCAATAAAATTTTCTTTATCTAAAAAATCTCGAATGATTTTTATGACTTTGTGTCTATTGCGGATATTTTTTTGCATTCTGTCTCGTCTTAAATCAAGGTATCTATGTTTGAGTCTATGTTCTTCACCGATTTCGTGACCCTCTCCTCCTATTTCAATTGCCGGGGTGTCTGCTTTATTTAGAATTTCAATATTTGTAACTTCGATTTCCACATCTCCATTTAGTACTCCTTTGTTTATATTTTTCTCTGGACGCTTGTTTACCACTCCAGTAATTTTTAAAACCCACTCAGGTCTTATGTGTTTTCCTGCTTCTATGACTTCTGCTCTAGAGGGCAACGCTACACATTGCACCTTGCCTGTCATATCACGCATATCAAAAAAGACCATTTTACCTTGGTCGCGCCGCACGTCCACCCAGCCAGCAATGATGACTTCTTTAGCCACACTGTCTTGTAAGTCTTTTATGTATACTCTGTTTTTCATAATCAAGCAATTCTAGCACAAAAATTTAATAAATTTTTACCCCTATTTTTTCTTTTATCTCATCCATTTTTTCCAACGCTACGATTTTTGCCTTTTCGCTTCCCTCTTTTAGGATAGCCAGTGCCCCTGGTACATCTTGAGCAATTTCTTTTCGGCGTTCACGAAGCGGTGCGATGAATTTCTCTATATCTTCAATCAACATTTCTTTGAGTTCTTTATATTTCCCAGTTTTGTCTTCGTACAGAGCTTTTAGTTCGTTTTCACTACGAAAGAGTTTGTGTATTGCATATACATTTTTTGGAATTCCTTCGCTCGAATCAGTAACAATACTCATAACAGCTTTTTTTATTTCTTCATACTCAGCAAAAAGCGGAATGGTGTTGCCATAGCTCTTGCTCATCTTGCGTCCATCGGTACCAGGCACCACCGCCACATCGGCAACGATTTTTGCTTCAGGGACTTTAAAAGTCTCTCCAAAAATACGATTAAACTTCTCTGCTGTATCTCGAGCAATCTCTACGTGTTGTTTCTGATCCGCTCCCACGGGTACGACATCGGGACTATAAAGCAATATGTCGGCAGCTTGAAGCATTGGGTAATTGAAAGTACCTACATCTATTTCTTTATTTTTTGCTTCTGCATCTTTGAAGGCATGCGCGCGCATCAAATACGGCATAGTTGTGATGGTTTCAAAAATCCAAGCCAGCTCTGTGTGTTCGGAGATATCTGATTGTTTAAACAAAACTACTTCCTTGGGGTCGAGCCCTACCGCCAAATAATCAATCAAAACATTAATTATGTTTTCTTTCATTTCTTTGGGATTTTGTAAAGAGTGTAGAGCATGATAGTCCGCAATCATAATGAAACACTCATATTCCTTAGAATATTCTACAAATTGCCTTAAGGCACCGAAATAGTTGCCAATATGCAATTTTCCTGAAGACTGGATACCTGATAGTAATACCTTTTTTGACATGTCTAAATATTATCATACTTTGGTGAGCGAAGCATAGTTTTGTCCACATTTTAATAACACCCTTACGCACTTTTGGGCTTTTGTAATTTAGTGGCTGTGCTAAGATAAATGGAATGGCAAAGATAGAAAAAGACAATTCTAAAAATACTAAAAACATTACCGCGAAAAATAATATTCGCATTCCGCCCCAGAGTATACCCTCAGAGAAGGCGGTGCTCGGCTCTATTATGCTTCGCAAAGATGCTATCCACGAAGTAGAAGATGTTATCACTCCGGATTCTTTTTATGTAGAAAAACACAAAATGCTTTTTCAAGCGATGCTAGACCTATCTCTTAAAAACGAACCGATTGATATGCTTTCGCTTTCTACAAAATTGTCGGAGCAAAAAAATCTTGAGAGAGTCGGAGGCAACCAGTATTTGGCCGAGATAGTAAATGGTGTTCCTTCTTCGACCAACATCAAACATTATGCTGAAATTGTGCAGAAAAAATATGTGCTTCGAAGTTTGATTGAAGCGGCAGACTATGTGTCTGAACTTGGTTTTGAAGAAGGCGACGACCACATGGATGATATTCTCGACATGGCTGAGAAAAGAATTTTCAGTGTTATTTCTTCTCCTAAGAATCAAAAGTTTATCAGCTTGAAAGATGCCTTACCCGAAGCTTGGGAAAGGTTGGAGAAACTTCACGAACACAAAGATATGTTGCGTGGCTTCCCTACTGGTTTTCGAGACCTAGACAATATTCTCTCTGGTCTTCAAAAATCCGACCTTATTATTCTAGCGGCTAGACCTTCGATGGGTAAGACAACCCTAGCACTAGATATTGCCCGCATCTCTTCTATCACTCACGACAAATCTGTTTTAATATTTTCACTAGAAATGTCTTCTCAACAATTGGTGGATAGAATGCTTTCGGCTGAATCAAAAGTAAACGCTTGGAATTTGCGTACTGGGCGTCTTTCTTCGGATAGAGAATTTTCTCAACTTCGTGATTCGCTCGACAAACTTGCCAAAGCTAAAATTTATATCGACGATCAACCCGGCAACTCTATCGTACGTATGAAAGCTCTCTCTCGCAGACTCAAAGCCGAAAAGGGTCTTGACCTTATCGTGGTAGATTATCTACAACTTATGACCACTTCTAAAAATTATGATTCGATGGTCAACCAAGTGACCGAAATTTCACGATCTTTGAAGAGCCTAGCAAAAGAACTCGATGTGCCAGTGCTAGCGCTCTCACAGCTAAATCGTGCGGTAGAGTCTCGCGGAGGCAAACCTAGACTCTCGGACCTGCGTGACTCGGGCTCCATCGAACAAGATGCCGATGTGGTGATGTTTATTCACCGTGACGATAAAGGAAAAGATGAATCGGAAAAAACAAACATTGCAGAAATCTTAATTGAAAAACACAGAAATGGCCCTACTGGCAAAATAGAGCTTTATTTCAACGAAAAGACTACTACTTTCTTAAATCTAGAAAAAAGTAGTGTCAGTGAGTTTGCCCCATCTAAAATAAGTGGAGAACTCGACGATTTTTAAATGTGCTAAAATGGCAAGATGGATCCCGTTAGAAGCCGCGGTCGCAATTTAATACAAATAATCAAGCATAGATGTGGTCTTTTGACCGCGACCTGCTTCTAACGGGATGGATGCGATAGATAAGTTGACCGAAATTTTTAAAGACTTCCCAGGTATTGGAGAGCGTCAAGCCAAGCGCTTTGTTTATTTTTTGATATCTAAAAATGGAAGTTATGCGGACAACCTAGCCAAGCTTGTTTTAGATTTAAAAAAAGAAATAGCTCAATGTGAAAGTTGTTTTCATTTTTTTGTGATTCGAAATGCAAAAAGCAAGGTTTGTGAAATTTGTTCAAATCCTCATGCGGACTCTTCAATGCTAATGGTGGTGGAGAAAGATTCGGATTTGGAAAGTATGAAAAACAGCAGAATTTATCAAGGCAAGTATTTTATTTTGGGTGGACTCGTGCCTATCGTTGAAAAAACTACTAAAAAAAGAATACGCATTGAAGAATTAAAACAAAAAATAAAAAATAGCAAAGACGAGATAAAAGAAATAATTTTAGCTTTCTCTCTCTCCCCTCAGGGCGACCATACGGATTCGTATGTACGAGACGAGCTAAAAGAAGTGGCCAAAGATATAAAAATTTCCTCTTTAGGCCGTGGGCTCTCCACCGGCACCGAACTCGAATACTCAGATAACGAGACTCTAAAGAACGCACTCAATAATAGACATTAAAAATAAAACCCGCATCGAGTGCGGATTTTATTTTATAGCAATTATTTTTACTTTAAAGAATGGCTGGCGGTGACCGTTGCGTCGAAGATAACGAGATTTTTGTTTATATTTCATGACTAGAATCTTTCGAGCTCGTCCAATTTCTACAATTTCAGCATTTACCTTAGCATCTGGAATAAAGGGTGTACCGATAGTGGTATCCTTGCCGTCGTCTACCAATAAAACCTTATCGAAAATGACTTTATCCCCTTTTTTGTAATCTACCCCCGGGGTCTTTAATTTTTCAATAGAAAGCAGGCCTCCAGCTGAGACTTTGTATTGTTTTCCACCAGTTTGTATGACTGCGAATTCCATACGCCCATATTATACGATATTTTGTTAAAATGCAAGTTATTGCTATAATAATTCGTATATGCAAACCAAAATTATTGAGAGATATTTTTTCTTTGGGCTATTACTCACCACATTACTATTTACGTTCTTAATTTTTCGTCCTTTTTGGATAGTCTTAGTTCTAGGAATGTCTTTTTCGATAGTACTTTTCCCAGTCTATGAATGGTTTAAAAAACGAAAAATCAACAGCCCTCTCTCTGCTATTATCACCGTGCTCTTGTTTGTTATTTTAGTTTGTGGACCACTTCTTGGAGTCGGGGCGATAATTTTTAACCAAAGCCAAAATGTTTATCATGTTGTTTCGGATGCAGGTAAAACCAAACCATTTTTAGATAGCATCGAAGCTTCAATAAATAGCGTTTTGCCTGTGGGGATAGATTTTAATATACAAGAAAAAGTTTCCACTTTTATTTCTTACATCACCGACAATGTTGCCAGCATCTTTAGTGCCACGATCTCTGCTCTCTTTTCTTTTCTACTAACTCTTTTAATCATTTTCTATTTTTTGAAAGATGGAACAAGGTGGCGAAAAGCAATCATTGTACTCAGCCCTCTTGCTGACAAAGACGATGAAAAAATAATAAACCGACTAGTGCAAGCTGTGAATGGTGTTGTCTTGGGTAGTCTTTTTATTGCCTTGGTTCAAGGGGTGCTTATGGGTATAGGGCTTTGGCTTTTTGGTGTCCCGAATTGGGCGCTTTGGGGTGTGGTAGCAGCAGTAGCTTCTCTCTTGCCTAGTATTGGCACAGCTTTTGTTTCGATTCCAGCAATTATTTTCCTTTTATTTATTGGGAACACGAGTGGGGCCATCGGTCTTTTAATTTGGTCAATTGTGTTGGTTGGAACGATCGACAACTTCTTGAGCCCCTTAGTAATAGGGGGAAAAATAAAAGTACCAGCGCTCATAATTCTTTTCTCTGTTCTTGGAGGGATTTCTCTTTTAGGACCTGTGGGTATTTTGGTGGGGCCCCTAACCGTGAGTTTGCTTTACACCTTGATTTCAATCTACCGTAATGAATTTAGACAAGATGCACAAAATACATTTGTATAATACTCTCTCAAAAGAGAAAGAAGAATTCTCCCCTTTCGACAACAAAGAGGTGCGTATGTATAGCTGTGGGCCGACGGTTTATAATTATCCACATATAGGGAATTACCGCGCATATCTTTTTGCTGATATTTTGAAACGAGCACTTCTCTACGGTGGTTTTAAGGTCAAACACATAATGAATGTTACTGATGTGGATGACAAAACTATTCGTGAATCACAAAAAAAAGGCAAAACTTTAAAAGAGTTCACTGAGTTTTATACCGAAGCGTTTTTTGAAGATATAAAAACTTTAAATATTTTGCCACCAGAAAAGTTCACCAAGGCTACCGAGAATATAGATGCAATGGTAGAAATGATAGATAAACTTTTAGCCAATGGTCTAGCTTATAAAAGTAGCGACGGCAGTGTATATTATAATATTAAGAAATTTGAAAATTACGGACAGCTCTCGGGTGTAGTGATAGAAAATCAAAAAGAAAATGCTGACGGCAGGATAACTTCGGATGAATACGACAAAGACGATGTGCAGGACTTTGCTCTGTGGAAAGCGTGGGATGAAAAAGACGGCGATGTGTTTTGGGAAACCTCTTTGGGTAAAGGTCGCCCGGGGTGGCATATCGAGTGTTCTGCGATGAGTGTAAAATTTTTAGGTGAACAGTTTGATATTCATACCGGTGGAGTGGATTTGATATTTCCGCATCACGAAAATGAAATTGCTCAATCCGAAGGAGCCACTGGTAAGCAATTTGTAAAATACTGGATGCACAACGAATGGGTGTTGGTGGATCAAAAAAAGATGGCGAAGTCTTTCAATAACTTTTATGTCTTAAAAGACCTAGTTGAGAGAAGTATAAATCCCATTTCCTATCGTTTTTGGCTTTTAATGGCTAGTTATAGGACAAGGGTTAATTTCGTATGGGACACTCTCCTAGGGGCAGAAAACGCCCTAAAACGCCTCTACAGGCTCTATATTGACCTTGGGGATGAGGTGGGAAAGGTAAATGTATCCTACCAAGATAAGTTCAAAGAGCGCCTTTTTGACGACCTAGATACTCCTCGGGCTGTAGCCCTTCTTTGGGAATTAGTAAAAGACGAAAGCCTCTCCAATGCTGACAAAAAAGCTACCATACTAGACTTCGATAAAGTTTTCGGTCTTGGTTTTGAAAATCAAAAAGAAGAAAAAGAAATTAGCATTCCGGCAGAAGTGGTGAAGTTATTAGAAGAGCGAGAAACTGCTCGTAAAGAAAAAGATTTCAAAAAAGCAGATGAACTCCGCGCCAAAATAAATTCTCTGGGCTACGAAGTAAAAGACACCAGTGATGGACAAAAAGTTTTAAAGATTTAATAATTTCTATTATGTTCTATTTTTCTTATATACCTATTCGGGCGAATTAGCCTATAGAGATTTTAATAAACTAGCTAGAGGCTAGTAAACTTCCTGCTGGTAGCATTTTTCGCAATAAATTATCTCTAGCCTCTCGGGCGCGTATGCAGTTTCAAATTCATTTTCGCAATTACCCTTGTGAGCATGATTTTCTTTTTCGCACATGCAGGTTCTGTGCCACAGTTTATTTGGCCCCCTGTCCTTAACTCGCCTTACATGTCTACATTCCGGACAGTTGCGAGGTAGCGGTATTTTCATTCTCTTGTAAAAAGAGAGTTCATCGGTAATTATTCGATAATTTTTCTTACAATCAGTGCAAACAAAAACTTCTTTTTCGACATCAAAATCTTTTGGCAAATCATTTATGGAATCCGGAAAAATTTTCCAGTCAATTGTTTCTTTACCGTAAGTCCCGCGTTCAGTGTCTTCCCATTTAAAACCTCGCGCTAGTGCTTCCTTTTTTGTTAATGGAAATTCGTCTATAGCCGAAGATTCATTATATCCGAGCGGTGAAAGATCTTTAGAAAAAAAGTCCCCATATATACCTTCCTTTTTCATTTTTTCTATTATTTCTTTGCGCAGTTTTTCATATTCTTCTTTACTATACTGTTTATTTAAAATACAGTATGAACCTTTAATCATACCCGCGCAGCCGAACAAATTTTTCGAGTTCGGGCAATTAAGACAATATTCTACAAATTGCGATCCCCAGCAGTAAGAACAACAAATAATATTCGTTCCCTGCAGACCAGAATTTAAACTGTTATATATCTTTTCTACACCACGACCAGCAGTATTACAATCCATGCAATCTTTCGCACCTCGCCATACATGAACAGAATATGCATTATCTTCGGCATCATACGAATGAAAACAGTGTCGGCTGTTTTTTACATTATTCATGTAGTTGCCCGTGGAGCGTACCGCATTGGTCACCTCCGCGAATTTTCGCGGTTTGTCTTTTATGAATTCCTCGAATTTTTTTTTGAAAGCTAGAGCTCCCGAATAGGTATCGAGGCGATAAGATTCTAGTTTCTTTTTATATTCTTCTTTTGTGTGTTGTCTGTTAAAAATATTATATTTTTGTCCACGCAGATTCATGCATCCTAAGCAGTCGTTACAATTACGACAATCAAGCAGGAATGCGCTGTCGAGGCAACTGTGGCATCCTTTGGAAAAGCGAAGATTGCTGCAGTTATAGCAGTCATCCACCTCATAAGATAATTCCACTTTATTTGTATATGAGCAATCAACCAACTCTTTTGAAAGCTGTATCCAGTAACAATTGATACAATTCTCGTTATTGGAACTTTCAATGATCATATAGCAATTCTTATTATCAGCGGTAAAATTGAGATAGTGACAATTTACATTTCTAAAGCCCACTAAAGCAGGTTTAGGTACTTTGTTAAATAATTCATCATATTGCTCAAAGAAAGGTTTATTGGAATCGTAGTCCATGCCATATTTTGTCGCATCCAAGTCGTTCCCCCACCAACAGTCATGGCACCATACCGAATAAGTTTTATTATCACTCCACATTGAAATGGTATTTTTTTTGCAGTTATTGCACGTACGTTTATATAAAAATCTCTCATTCCTAAAAGTTAATCTTAATTGCGAACGGCAATCTGGGCACATTTTGGGTGGAAGCACTTCCATTTTTTCGTAAAAAGAGAAATCATCTGGTTCGATTACGAAATCTTGCTTACAGTTCTGGCATTTTCGGGTTTCATTTTGCATCATTAGATTATAACAATTATTTTGCAAAAAGAGGAATAATCTAGTATATTGAAATACATATGTTAGACACGGTTGTAAATACCAAAGATGTAAAAAAAGCCGATGCGGTGCTATTGAGTGTTCCCTATGAAGAGAGTGTTTCTTTTATGGGTGGGACGGTAAACGCGCCTAAAAAAATATTAAATTGTCTAAACAAAAATTTAGAACTTTTTGATATAAATTTTCTATGTGAGCCGGCAAAAAAAGTAAAAACAGCTCACAAAGAAATAGCAGGCATCCGAAAACTTGCTCCAGAAAAAATGATAAAAAAAGTAAATGCTTTTTATGAAAAGTTACTTGACGACGGAAAATTCACAATCATCTTGGGCGGAGAGCACACAGTAACGCTTGGCGCATTAAAGACAATTGCCAAAAAAGAAAAACCCGAAAATGTCACCATCGTGCAAATAGACGCTCATCAAGATTTACGCGACGACAATAGTGACTACAGTAAAAAAGTTAGCAAATACGCGCACTCCTGTGTAATGCGCCGAGCTCACGAACTTCATTTTCCCCTAGTGCAAGTCGGAATTCGAACTTTTTCTAAATACGAATACAAATATTCCTTGAAAAACAAAAAAACAATAAAAGTTTTTCCGTGGGTAAGAAATATCGAAAAACCGAAAATCGCCGAGATAATAAAATCCATAAAAACAAAAAAGATTTATTTATCAATCGATGTGGATGGTATAGATCCGAGTTTGATGCCGGGCACAGGTACTCCGGTTCAAGGCGGACTAAAATGGAATTATACTTTAAATTTAATTGACAAGCTTTTCAAAGCCAAAATTGTGTTGGGCGCGGATATCGTAGAAGTTTCCCCGATGCGCGATTCAGTGTTGACCGAGTACGGCGCAGCGCAGTTGGTCTATACAATGATCACCAATAAATTTTCTAAGAAACTTCCAAAATAGTTTTCTTTGGAAATATTTTGTCTCTCCAAATAAAAGCAATTAGGGTTGTGTTTAGTATAATAAAATAAATTCCAAAGGAATATATTGAAAAGTTCCAATTTTTTATAACCAACAATCCCAAAATATTATTTAGAACTCCGGGGACATATCCAGCGGCTGTCTCAGTCTCTGGAAACTTCCATGCTTTTACAAGCGTTGGAATGGCTGCAAACCCATCAGATAATATCGCAAAAAGCAAAGAGATGGCGGGGTTGTGAGTCAAAATCCATAAGATTAAAGAAATAAAAGCAAAAACACCACAAGAAATATCAAATATGGTAATTTTCCAGTAATAGTCGCGTTTTGTAAGAGCCACAATAAAAACTATTAGAGGGAAAAATCCAGCCAAAAAGACTGGTAGCATCGAAAGACCAGCCCCAGCCTTGTGTTGTAAAAAGGTTCCTACGAGTGGCGCCAGTGTCCAGAAAAACCAAGTCACTAGGTTTGGCCTTGTCTTGCCTTTCAATATATCTTTGATAATAAAAAATAGCCCTGGAATGCTTATAAGAATACTCAGGTAAACTATTTGTTCGGGTAACATGATTAAATTCCCTCTTTTTTGAGTTCTTCGATTATTTCACGAGATTTGCGAGAAAGCCTTGTTGGAAGCTTGATGTTTAATTTAATGAGAATATCTCCACGTTTATTTTTTGCTATCGGCACACCCTTGCCTCTGACACGCAATATTTCATTTATGGTGACACCTTCTGGAATGGTAATTTTAATATCACCATCCAGAGTTTTTATATCGTATTCTGTACCCAAGAGAGCATCGGAGAGTTTTATATCTAGATTCATAACTAGGTCATTACCTTCGCGCTTGAATACTGTATGTGGTACTACATTTATTTTTATATAAAGGTCTCCTGGGGTTCCACGAGAAATTGCTTCTCCCATACTTGTCATGCGAATCATTTCTCCATCGCGAATACCAGCTGGAATGACAATAGATACCTCTTCTTCACGACGCAACACCCCCTTACCCTTACATGTATCGCATGCTTTTTGGGGTACTTCGCCTGCGCCTAGGCAAGTCTCGCAAGTTTTGGTCGTAGAAATGGTGCCCAAGATAGATCTTTTTGCTTCACGAATTTTTCCTTGTCCATTGCAATGTTTACAAGTTTCCATTTTAGAATCTGGAGTTGCGCCAGAACCTTTGCATATCAAACAATTTGAAGTTTTAGTAATGAGTATTTTTCGATTAATACCAAAAATAGCATCATTGAAAGAAATTTGAATTTCTGTAGAAATGTCTCTACCACGCCTACTCTCCCTTCGGCCTCCGCCAAAGAAATCACTAAAAATATCGTTTAAGTTTCCAAAATCAAACTCTGCATTACCATTTTGGAAACCTCCAGCAAAATTACTGAAATCAAAGCCTTCAAAGCCACCTTGGGCATTTCCCCAGCCTGAGGCTGGTCCGCCTTGGGCGGAAAAACCAGACCCAAATTGGTCATACTTTGAACGCCTGTTTTCATCTGAGAGTGTTTGGTAAGCTTCATTTAATTCTTTGAATTTACCCTCGTCCCCCTCTTTTTTATCAGGATGATATTTATGCGCTAATTTATAAAAGGCTTTTTTAATTTCCTCTTTTGATGCATTTTTATTTACGCCCAATATATCGTAGTAATCTTTATTCATATGAATTATAGTGCCTATTTTAAGATACTATATCATAGGTTCGGCCTCTTGGGAAGTTTTGTTTTTTATTTCTTCATTCCCACCATTATCTTCATTATTTGATTTTCCTTTCTTCGTAATGATTTCTTTTTCTTCGGTACTTCGGATGATGGTGGCTTCTTCTTCGGCAATAAGATTGGCAGCATTTTCTTTGGGTATTGAATATTTTCGGCGAGAAGCATCTATTATTTCTTGACGATACGATGGATGGGTCGGAGATAAAACTTGTAGGGTTTCAGCAGAAAATGGGTCATAGGATTCTCCATCAATAGTCATTTTTATATAAAATTCACTGACGGCTAGATTGATCATATCTTTAACATCAAAAACTGGAGCGAATTCTGGTTTTAGTTTTACAGCATCTTCTCCTCCGACTCGGAAGCAAATAATACTTCCTGTATTGCCGAGTACCGCATGTTGTACTTGAGGAAGAAGTTGGCCGATATATTGGTGTGCCATGGTTAGATTGAGCGCATATTTTCTAGCCTCTGACAAAATGTTTTCAAAAGTTTGGGTGACGATGTTGTGGAACTCGTCGATGTATAGATAGAAATCTTTTCGTTCCGCTTCGGGGATACTGGCTCTCTCCATTCCAGCTTGTTTTATTTTGGTCAAGAACATGGAACCAAAAAAGGATGAATTTTCTTCACCAATGCGTCCTTTTGAAAGATTTATGAGAATTATTTTTTCCTCATTCATCAATTTACTGATATCGATTTTATTTTGTTTTTGTCCAAAAATGTTTCGAAGAAGTGGATCAGAGAGAAATTGACCAAGTTTATTGACGAGTGGAATAATGGCGTCCGTGTCGAACTTTTCCGACCAGTCAGCAAATTCGATAGCGAAGAATCTTTTTACCATATCATCAGTAATGTATTCCACCACTTTTTGTCGATAATTTCTGTCCGTCAACATTGAAATCATTCCTCGCATGGTGGCGTGCGGATAGTCGAGCAGTGCCAAACAAGTAAAACGAAATACATGCTCGAGGCGTGGAGTCCAGTTTGCTCCGAATTGTTTTTGCAGAACTTCAATCAATCCTTGAGTCAATTGAAATTTAAACATTGGGTCTACATTGGCAAGTGGATTGAACGATGCTGGAAAATTTACATCACTGGGATCGATAATACACACATCCTCAATGCGTTCTTTGGGTATATAGTCGAGTATTGAATCTATGAGATCTCCATGTGGGTCGATAAGGCAAAGTCCATGGCCATAAGTGACATCTTGGCGAATAAAAAGTTCAAGTAGTTTTGTTTTTCCAACGCCAGACTTCCCTACTATATACATGTGTCTGCGTCTATCCATGCGTTTAACTCCAAAGATGAATTTCTTTTCTTCAAGCGAGGCGACATAGTTGGTACGGCCAATAAAAGAAACATCTTCGGGTTTTACTTTCCCGAAAACAGGTAGTTCTGGTGGCGGCGGGCCGTATTTGATTATTTGAACCTTATTATGTCTTATCATAAAGCCATTCTACTACTTTTGGTCTTATTTTTCTACTCTTTTTTGTATTCCATATACTTTATAACTTTTTTGGATATTTTGGTTTCTTTTGTCATTTGGTCATTTTGCAAAATGTCCTAATATACTTCTTGCTGATAACATTTTTCGCAGTATACAATTTCGGGCCTATCAGGAGCATATGAAGTTTCAAATTCATTTTGACATTTTCCTTTATGAATATGATTGTTTTTTTCACACATGCATTCTCGGTGCCAGAGTTTCATTGGATTTCTTTGTTTTAGTCTTTGGAAATGCCTACAATTCGGGCAAAATCTTGGTAGGGCTAGGTTCATTCTTTTATAGAATTGCAACTCCTCGGGAAGAATTTTAAAAGCTTCGGTGCATTGTTCACTACAATCACCATTATGCATGCATTCTATTACCTGTCCGACAATAGATTCATCAACATCTTTAATATGGTCCGGCAAATCTTCAGCTTTTATTTCTATCTGATAATTTCTATCTTCCCTGCCTTTCCACTGAAATCCATAATTTGTCGCTTCTTTTTCTGTCAATGGATAATACTCTTGCGCAATTGTTTCATTGTAATAAAAAGGAGAAAGTTCTGTCGGAAAGAACTCGCCATATTTATAAACTCTCCCCTTCGCATCAATATAGGGCATACTATTCATCTGCTCTATAATTTTAGGCACAAGTTTTTCGTAGTCTTCTTTTGAATATTTTTTATTTAAAATATAGTATTCCTGCTTGCGCAGTCCAACACAGCCGAATAAGTTTTTAGAACTGTAACACATATAGGTATATTTAGTTTCTAAGCAGCCATGATTCAAAACTGCAAAGAAATTTTTTGCAGCATCAATACCCACATCAACAGCTTCATAAATAAATTCAGCTCCGCCTCCGCCTCCATAAACATCATAGCTATCTCTCATGCCGAAAACATGAGCAATGTATTTTGAGTTCTCTAAATCACCATAAATATCGAATACCATTTTACTATTTTTTGAATTCAAAACATTGTCTCCAGTCACATTTACTGATTTTATCACATAAGCAAAACGCCTAAATTGATTTTTTATAAAATTAGTATATTCTTCTTTGAATTTGTTTAAGGCTTTATAACTGCCGAAATCATATTTTTTTATTCCAGTTTCATAATCTTCTTTTGTGTACTGTTTATTGAAAATACAATAATGTTTATGCCGAAGGTTAATACACCCTAAACAATTCTGTAGGTTAAGGCAAGATGTCAGGAATATTGAATTGATACACTCATCGCTGTCGTAACTAAAATGTGTTTTAAAAAATCCTCCACAAAGAGTGTCTTCGTAGCATTGCTCAGATTTCATAACTGTGTACAAATCAAAAGAATCTTTTACACTTAGGACTCCCTGACCATAAGCAACATTTTCACTACCAAAAGAAGCATAGACCAGATAACAATTTTTGCAGTCAGCATTATGATTGCCATATTCGCTATGTACTACATTTGTATTTCCTACACTAGCTAAAGGAACCTGAGATAAAAGTTCCTTATATTGCTCAAAAAAAGACCGGGAGAAATCATAATCTTTTCCATACGAAGTAGGATCCCATTTATCACTCCACCAGATATCATGGTCATAAATGGTTAAACCACTTTTGGGAGCAAACATGGAAATAATTTTCTTTCCGGAAAAAGTGCAGGTATTGTGATAGAGCGATCGCTCATTGCGCCAAGTCAATCTGCGCATTGCCCTACACTCCCAGCAAAAAGTCGGCGGAGGAACTTTTATTTTTTCGTAAAAATTAAAATCTTCAGACTCAATGACGAAATCTTTTTTACAATTTTGACAATTCTTTGTTTCGTTTTTCATTATTTAAACATTTTGCAAAATGACAAAATGTACTTCCCTCTTCTGGTAAGAGAATGGAGCACAAAGCGACCCTTGTGTTTCTTTTCTATTAAACCTGTGTCGGCTAATTTTCTTGCATGGTCTGAAATAGTATAAAAATCCACGTTCAAATTTTCTGATATGTTTTCAACAGACAAATCAGTGTCTTTACTTAAAAGTTCAAGTATTTGAATTCGCCTATGATTGGCAAATCCTTTCACTATTTTTTCTATTTTTTTATAGGGTAAGCTCATACATTTATCTTACCAACATTAGGACATTTTGCAAAATGTCCTAATGTTACTCTAAAATTTTTCTCAAAACATCTTCAGGGACTTCTTTTATTTTACTAGTGGGAGTAGGTGCTGGTGTAGTACTTCCTACGTCAGTATCTTTGAGTGGAGGTGCCGAAGGTCCTGAGCTCGCAGGCGCAGGAGGGGCTTTTTCAATTATGCTTTTTAACTTATTCATATCTTCTTTACTGGCAGAACGATCTTTCTCTGTTTCAACCTTGGGTGTGCTTTTGAGTGCATTAAGAGAAATCGGCCCTGAGTGTGCCGTAGGCTGTGAAGCTAGAGGTGCTGAGCTAGCAGGCGAAGTAGCTTCTGGTTTTTTCTCAGCCAGAGTTTTGTTTAACACCTCTCTTAGTGCCAAATTTTCTCCACTTGGTTTGGTAAATCTTTTTTCACGAGAGAATCTAGGTTTTTGAGAACCAAAAGTTTTTTTAATAGATGAGGGAAGTTTGTTATTATCTTTGGTTTCAAATTCTATTCCCAAATCGGCTAGTGGTTTATAGAAAGTTACCTCGTCTTCTTTTATTTGTTTTATAGAACCACTGATTGGCTTTATTTCTCCAGATTTTATTTTAGCAACGCATTCTTTACAATAAACAGGTCTGCCTGGTTCGGGTTTGAAGGGCACAGTTGTCTTTTTTTCACAAGCCGAACACACAGCATCAAATTTTTCCAATCCCCCCGTATTACTGTCATCCCCTAGTGACATTCCACTCCAATTGTTTATTTCTCTTTCAATAACTTCTTTGGGCCTACAATACAATTCTCTTGAAGAGCGAATTACTTCTTCCTCAATTTTTTTATCACCCCCTTTTACCATTGGTGGCAGAGTTTTAGCAGAAAATGGGCGCGAAGTTACCCCATCTATCATTAACTTTAGATAAATTTTATAGTTGGGTAGGTTTACGATGTCTTGGGGGGTGAACTCTGGTTCAAATTCTTTTTCTAAAAATTCTGCGTCATCGGCGCCGACTCGGAAGACTATCATTGTTCCGACGTTGCCGAAAACAGCGTCTCTAACTGCCGAGTTTGCGCCCATAACAAGCTGCGCAGTGTATTGGTGCGCCACCGTTAAATTTAATCTGTATTTTCTTGCTTCGGACAAAATACCGGCAAAGGCATCAGTGACAAAATTTTGGAATTCGTCGACATATAGATAAAAATCTTTTCTTTCTTCTTCGGTAATACGCACACGCTCCATAGCTGCAAGTTGAATTTTGGTAATAATCATACCTCCCAAGAGAGCTGAGTTGTCTTCACCAATACGGCCCTTGGAAACATTTACCAAAAATATTTTCCCTTCATTCATAATATCGAAAACATTGATGGTAGAAATAGATTGCCCCACGACATTTCGGATGATTGAGGTAGAGAGGAATTGCCCTACTTTGTTTTGAATTGGAGCGATGGCTTCGTTTCTAAATTTATCTTGCCAAGCCTCATACTCGTGAATCCAAAAAGCTTTAATAACTGGATCCTTCAAGTTAGCAATTATCTTTTGGCGATAGTCTTTGTCTACAAGGAGTCTGGGGATGCCTAGAAGTGTCGTGCCTGGCGTATCAAGCAGAGCCAAAATACAATTGTTGAGAATGTATTCCATTCTAGCACTCCAAGCGTTGGCCCAGATTTTAGTGAAAATACCCATGAGCCCCGAAGCCACTAAGTGTTTGTATTTTTCATCAATTAGTTCCAGAACATTGAAACCGATGTGATGGTCGGTATCTGCGGGATTAAAATAAATTACATCTTTGACTCGGTGAGGCGGGATAGCCGAGAGTACAGATTCAACAAGCTCTCCGTGTGGGTCAACTACACAAACCCCTTCACCATTACGAATGTTTTGGATGACCATATTGAACATAAGAACAGATTTACCAGTACCAGATTTTCCGAGTAAATAAACATGCTGGCGTCTATCTTTGCGCTTGATACCAAAAAGAGTATTTTTATCACGATAAGTAGAAATACCAAGATACGTGAGGTCTTTATTTATAGGTACTTCTGGTGAGTCCATCCCGTTAGAAATAGGAAATCTTTAGATTTCCGTAGTTAATTATTGAGTAATAACGACTATAAAACACATATTGATTATAGCACTTTTAAAAATTCTAATAAACTATGAAATTTCTAACGGGACCAATATTTTAGAATAGTTATTTTGAAGCTTCTTCACTTCCCTCTTCTCCCTCTTTTTTTTCTTTAAATTCCGCATCCCGAGGCTGCTCAGCCGAAGGTTCTGAACCTTCAGGTGAAGGACTACTGCCGTCACCTGCTCCGGCTTTCGCCACCGCCTCCCCTATTTTAGACATTTCAGTAGAGAGTTCTTCGATAGCTTTTTTTATTTTATCTGCATCACTACTGTCTTTCACTTCTTTGAGCCCTGCAATCTTAGCATTTACACTGTCTTTTAGTTCAGCCGGAATTTTAGCCTCGTTATCTTTGAGCGCTTTTTCTGCTGTGTAAATAATCATCTCGGCAGTATTTTTTACATCCACGGTTTCTTTTTTCTTTTTATCTTCTTCGGCATGAATTTCAGCATCTGCCTGCATTTTCTTAATGTCTTCCTCTTTAAGTCCAGAACTTGCTTCTATTTTTATAGATTGAGTCTTACCTGAAGCCTTGTCTTTAGCGGTGACATTGAGTATGCCGTTTGCATCTACATCGAAAGACACTTCTATTTGTGGCAATCCGCGTGGTGCAGGAGGTACTCCGTCTAATATAAATTTACCAAGCGATTTGTTGTCAGAAGCCATTGGGCGTTCTCCTTGTACAATGTGAATCTCCACAGATGTTTGATTGTCAGCAGCAGTAGAAAATACTTGAGATTTTGAAGACGGAATGGTTGTGTTTCTTTCTATTAATTTTGTACCCACCCCTCCCAATGTTTCAATACCAAGTGAAAGCGGTATAACATCAAGAAGCAATACATCTCGCACATCTCCTTGTAGTACTCCAGCCTGAACGGCGGCACCGAGAGCTACGACTTCGTCTGGGTTGATAGATAGGTTTGGAGTTTTTCCAAATACTTTCTTTACTTCTTCTACAATTTTCGGCATTCTAGTCTGCCCACCCACCATAATAATTTCATTTATATCTTCCATTTTAAACTTAGAAGCATCCATCGCTCTTTTAGTTATCATTATTGAACGAGCAATATATTCATCTGCGATAGATTCCAATTGAGCTCGAGACATTTTGAGTAGAAGGTGTTGAGGACCCTCGGCGCCAGAAGTAATGAAAGGTATGTTGATTTCAGACTCTAAAGCAGTAGAAAGCTCAATTTTGGCTTTTTCAGCAGCTTCGTCGAGGCGCTGAAGGGCCAGCTTATCCTTGCGCACATCTACACCAGAAATTTTTTTGAATTCTTCAGCAATCCAATCAATTATCTTATGGTCTAGGTCGCGTCCACCCAAGTGACTATCTCCATCCGTAGAAACTACTTCAATAGAACTTTCTCCTTCATTACTCATATCGACATTCAATACAGAAACATCAAAAGTTCCTCCGCCAAAGTCGTAAACGACAATTTTTTCATTTTTCTTTTTATTAAAACCATACGCAAGAGCTGCTGCAGTCGGTTCGTTGATGATTCGTTTTACATCGAGCCCAGCGATAGCTCCAGCATCCTTGGTAGCTTTTCTTTGAGCATCATTGAAATATGCAGGTACAGTGATGACTGCTTCTGTGACTTTTTCTCCTGTTTTAGATTCAACATCAGATTTTATTTTTGCTAAAATCATCGCGGAAACTTCTTCGGGTCGCAACCATTTTTCTCCTATTTTCACCTCCACCCCACCGTTGGCAGATTTCTGAATTTTAAAAGACGCATTCTTCAAATCTTTTTGCACTTCTGGATCATCAAAATTGTGACCCATAAAACGCTTGATACCATAAACGGTATTTTCTGGATTGGTGACTGCTTGGCGTTTAGCCAAAAGACCCACGAGTCTATCGTTATTCTTGGTTACTGCCACTACAGATGGAGTGGTGCGATTCCCTTCTAAATTTTCAATAATTTTGGGAACACCCCCTTCAATAAAAGCGACTGCGGAGTTTGTTGTCCCCAAATCTATACCTATAATTTTTGACATAATATTCTCTTTTTATTAATTTTTAACGTTGTTTTCGCGACCACGAAATACTTGTATAATAGAGTATATATGATAGGATATAACCATGTCAAGCCAGAACAAGCAAAAAGGTAATTATTCTAAGAAAATATTAAAGGTTTTGGCCCAAAAACCAGCCGTTTCTTTTAACACTTTAAAAAAGGGAGAAGACACCAAGACCTCCTATGCCCTTACTCGTTCTATCAAAAATCTAATTGAGGGTGGCTATGCAGAGATGCATGATTCTGATAATCAAAGTTATGTAAAAATTACCAAGAGGGGTAAAAATAAATTGAACAGCCTTTTGCTTTTAAACGAAGATGCGTTGGTATCTACCACCTGGGATGGTTTTTGGAGAATTATAATTTTAGATATACCAGAAGATCATAAAAATGAAAGAGAAAGCCTGCGTTATCTTTTGAAGAAAGCAAATTTTGTTTGTATAAAAAATACTGTTTGGATATCCCCCCACCCGTACGAACATCTTTTTATGAATATCAAAAAAGATTTGAATCTCTCTATCGAGCTAATGATAATAGTCACAGACAAACTCGACGCCGAAACAAACCTCGCATTTCTAAAAGCAGTCAACAGCTAGGTTAAGCTCTCTCCCCTATTTGTTGGCGCCACATGGCAGAGTAGAGGCCTTGGTTTGCAAGAAGTTCTTCGTGGGTTCCCGACTCTGCAACTTTTCCTTTTTCTAAAACATAAATTTCATCGGCATGCATGATGGTAGAAAGTCTGTGCGCAATCAGTACAGAGATGTAAGACCTAGATTTGGAAATATTTTTGATAGTTTTGCTGATTTCTTCTTCAGTAAGAGAATCGAGAGCCGAAGTTGCTTCATCAAAAATCAATAAGTTGGGTTTTCGAAGAAGCGCCCGAGCAATAGACAGCCTTTGTTTTTCTCCACCGGAGACTTTGATACCGCCCTCCCCTATAAGACTATTGATACCGAGGTCACTACGAGCAAGCAAGTCTTGGCATTGAGCCATAACGAGGGCTTCTTCTATTTCTTGGTCGGTAGCCTTGGGAGCAACGAAAAGTAAATTGTCTTTAATGCTTCCAGCAAAAAGTTGAGTGTCTTGGGTGACAAAACCTATCTGCGCGCGAAGCACTTCTTTATCAATTGATTCAAATAAAGTGTTGTTGTAAAAAATTTCTCCTTTGGATGGCGTGTAAAGCCCCACTAACAACTTCACCAGAGATGTCTTACCAGACCCAGATGGGCCCACGAAGGCGATGGTTTTGCCTCGCTCTGTCTCAAAAGAGATGTCATCTATTGCGTACTCGTTGCTACTTTGATATTTGAATGAAATATTTTTAAACGCGAGTTTTTCAATTTGATTGATGGGCGTTGGGTTTTGAGCCACCACTTCTTTGGGTGTGCTCATTAGTTTTTCAAAGTGAACTAGGGATGCTTCTGTCTCACGATAAGTATTAATAACGGTGCCCATTTCTTGAAGTGGTCCAAAGATAAAGAAAGAATAGATAAAAAGAGAAAAGAACTGCCCGAAAGTAATGGTATTGGTGAAAATTAAATAAAGCATAAACAATAAAATACAGGTGCGGACAAAGTTGATGACTGTTCCTTGGATGAAAGACAAGCTACGCAAGTATCGCAATTTTTTTAATTCTAGTTCCAATATTTTATCGGTAGTGGTGTTGAGTCTGTTTACTTCTTGGTCTGCTAGTCCTAGACTTTTTACGAGCTCGACATTGCGAAGTGATTCCGTGGTGGAGCCTGCAAGCGCAGTGGTTTCAGCTACGATGACGGTCTGGATAGTTTTTATTTTGGAAGATAATACGAGGCTAAGCCCGCCAATGATTGGAATCGAAGAGAAATAAACTACCGCAATACCCCAGTAAATACTGGTCGCGTATATAGCCACAAAAATAAAACCAACAAAAGAAACAAATAAAATATTTACAAAAGCCGTAATCAACTTTTCCGTATCTTGGCGAACTTTTTGAAGTTTACCCAAGGTCTCGCCACTTCGTTCATCTTCAAAAACACTATAAGGTAATGAAAGCGAATGTGAAATACCATCTCGATACAGGTCTGCTCCTACTCGCTGGCTAATGTTATTTAGATAATAATCTTGAAAGTTCTTAGCCAAACGCGAAATAAAAGCCACCCCAACGATTGCTAAAAGGAGTAATATCACTCCATTAAAAAATTCTGCCTTACTATATACATCTGGCTTTGTGGCGTATTCGTCTATGACATATCGGAAGATGAGAGGATCAAGCAGAGAAAATACTTGGTTGATGGTGGCCAAGAACAATGTCAGGAGAGAAAGTTTCCAATATTTTTTTAAATAAAAATAAAATGTTTTCACAATATTTGATTATAACATGAGCTTTCGATACTTTATTTTTCCAGGTCGAGAGTCTCATCTATACGTATTTGCTTTACAAACTCAGGCACATGGGAGACCAAAATCATCGCTCCTTCATACTTATCGAGTGCTTGAGCGATGATGGGTAGATGGCGAAAATTGATATGGTTGGTCGGTTCATCTAAGATAAGTAACCCGGGCTTTTGTAATACCAACCGAGCAAAGGCGACCAAACCTTTCTGCCCCTCAGAGAGGCTTCCAATTTTTGTAAAAACCATATCTCCGGTGATTAAAAATTGCGCAGCCGTGGCGCGAAGTTTTTCTTCGTTGACGCTCTCACCTGAGGAGAGCATGCCAGAAGAGAGCGATGCAAAGACCGTGTCATTGAAATCTAGTGTAGAAAAATCTTGCCGGTAGTAGCCCACCCTTACACCACTTCCAATTTTCACCCCTTCAGTATTCCCTTTTGCAATTATCTCGAGGAGAGTGCTCTTACCAATACCGTTGGGACCTTTAAGTAATAAGTGTTGCCCTTTTTTGAGAGAAATATTTTTCTTGTGTTTGATAATTTTACCTGCCTTCATGGTGGTGAAAGAAGATATATTAATTAGTTCCCCAGATATGTTTTGTTGCATTGGGATAGAAAATGGACGAATGGTTTTGTCTTCTTTGCGTACATCCACCATTTCTTCTTCTAGGTCAGCCGCCATTTCTCTCATGCGCTTGGCTACTAGACGCAAGCGACCTCCTTTATGAGCAAACTCGTTGGATTTATCTTTCTTGGCTTGGATTGTTTTGGCGAGCTGAGCATTTTTCATATTTTCTTTTTCGACCCGAGCACTGATTTGTTCGACTACGTCGAAATAGTTGCCGACATATTGCTCTATCTTTCTGGTGTGAATGTCGAGGTAAAGCACTCCTTCGGTAAATGCATTTAGAAATTCAGCATCGTGAGAAATAACAATGACACTCTTTTCATAATTCTTTAAAAAATCAGTCAGGTGCGCAATGCCGGCTTTGTCTAGGTTGTTGGTTGGCTCATCAAGTAGTAGTAAGTCTGGGTTTTGGATAAGGGCCGATGCTAAGAGCAGACGCGCTTGTTGTCCGCCGGAGAAAGTCTTGATGGTACGGTCGTGAACTTTTTCGTGCCCACGCAAATGCACCACTTCCAAAATATCATCTATCTTTATATCAATATCGTAAACTTTCTTTTTAAAACATTTCTCAAAAAATTCTCGCACAGTGAGAGCCATATCCTCTCGCAGTATTACCTGTTTGGCGGTAGCGATGCTGACACCTTTCACTACATTGATATTCCCCTCTTCTGGCGATAGAACCCCAGTGACCAGCCCGAAGATGGTGCTCTTGCCAGCACCGTTTTGCCCCATCAAAGTAATTTTACCTTTGCGACGAATAGAAAAATCAACCCCGTCTAAGATGGGTTTGTTTACTCCATATTCAAATGAGACTTTTTCAAATCTGATTATTGCTTCCTCACGAGACATGTATGCATAACATTACATTATTTCTACTTAAATTCAAAATTTATGCTACACTCTGCTTTGATGGAAGATTCATATCCAATGCGTATAAACAAATACTTAGCCCTCAAAAACTACGCGACTAGGCGTGGAGCGGATGAGCTCGTAGAAAAACACTTGGTGCTGATAAACGGCCGGTACGCGGTATTGGGAGATAAAGTGCAAGAGTCCGACATAGTGGAGGTGCGAATAAATAAAAAAGCTAAAGCTTACGAGTATTATGCTTACAACAAGCCGGTGGGTATAGTGACGGTGGCCTCGGCTCCTACTCAAAAAGATATCAAGGCCTCGATAAACCTAAAAGACGTGTTCCCCGTCGGACGACTCGACAAAGATTCGTACGGACTCTTGATATTGACCAATGATGGACGCATTACGGACCGACTTCTAAACCCCAAGCACACTCACGACAAAGAATATATAGTGACGACTAAAGAAAGACTGCGAGGAAGTTTTAAAGATAAAATGGAAGCTGGAGTACAAATTGAAGACGAACAAACCCAACCTTGTAAAGTAAAAATTTTGGGAGAAAAGAAATTTAGCGTCATTTTAACCGAGGGTAAGAAGCACCAAATCCGCCGAATGTGCTCGGCCTTGTTTGCTGAGGTAGCCGAACTCAAACGCATAAGAATAATGAATGTGACTTTAGACAAACTAATGCCAAATCAGTATCGAAAAATTGAAGGCGAGGAACTGCAGATATTTCTAAAATTTTTGGGGTTGTAAATGAGGTAATCGATTACCCAAACGTTTACTTACTTTACTGGCTGGGGTGGTGTTGGAACCTCATTGTTAAAAAATTGAATTAAGATCTTTTAAAAATTTTACAACTTTCCATGCTTCTTGTGTTATTGGAGAATTTTCAAAAGTTACTCCATGCCCAGTTGCTCGGAACATTTCGATATCGTTAGCACCATCTCCGACACAAGCACACTCTGAGATGTCGATATCTAGAATTTTACAAAAATCCAAAAGGTGTTTGAGTTTAGACTCAGCTTCGTCTCCGTAAGTAAGTAATTCTTCCAACATGTTTTGCGAGTCAAATGTGATAGAGGTGTTCCCTTTGAAAAAATCTACATTCAAATCTTTTGCTACTCGACTCACTAATATATCGAAGGAGCCAGATATGATAGCGATTTTGTAACCCTTTTTATGTAAATCTTGAACAATTTGTTTAGCACCCGCATTGTACTCATAATTAAAAAGACTCCTGGTTACATTTTCTTTTGACGCTTCTCCTCTTTCTTTAAATAAATTTTCGAGTCTTTTTATCCAATCAATATATGGCAGTTGCCCCAGAGTATTTTGAGCAACCATATCTTTATCTTCTTCGGGGGTTATACCCAACGCCATACCGAGCTCATACCAACTGTTTTGTTTAATGAGTGTATCGTCCATATCAAAACAAATTAGTTTTATATTTTCCATTTTTTTATTATACCAAATTTTTTACATCATTCTTTATCATTCTAATAATTTCGGGGAATTTGGGGATTTGAAAATGTCCGTTTTTGCTCTTGTATATAATAATCTTTGCATTTTTTAATTTCTTTCTATATTTTTCAGCGTGAGAAACCGGCACCACACCATCATCTTTTGAAAACATTAGATAAAGATTTTTAGAGTTTTTGTTCAATAAAGATAAGTTTGATTTTAACTTAAAACCACCAACCAAATTTTCATCGGGTAAGGTATTGTCAAAGGGAGGACAAATTATAAAAGTAGATAGTATTTTCTTTGGAAACTTATTTTCTGACAAATATTTAGCAAGAAAAATACCACCCAATGATCCCCCGATTAATATAATGTTATTTCTCAAGTAAGGAAAATGTCTTTCAAAATGAATTTTCCACTCCTCATATTTTGCATTATCTTGTAGAGGCATTCGTGGTTTGATAATCTCAAATCTTTTACCCAATTCTTTGTTGAGATAATCAGCAGTCCAGTTAACCCTCTTCTCAATCTTAATCTTTCTTGTTTTTAAGTGACGCAAATAGTCCTTGTAGTTTTTGTAGGTTCCACCTCCGTGAATTATAAATATTTGTGTCTTCTTTTTCATAGAATTATTAATGCGATTTTTTTAAGCCTATTCCATCCTTTCAGCTCGGCACATTCGGTCTGTTGACCTCAGTACCTAATTGTTCCGTTCATGTATTGTTTTTCTTTTCTACTAGAATCAATTTCTTGTCCCGCGACCATTTCTTAACTTCGGCACATTCGGTCTGTTGACCTCAGTACCTAATTGTTCCGTTCATGTATTGTTTTTCTTTTCTACTAGAATCAATTTCTTGTCCCGCGACCATTTCTTAACTTCGGCCTCTCGCCTGCGGGCTTCTTTTAGTGTATCAAATTTTTCAGAATATTTTAAAACAACGGGTCTACGAATTTTAGTATAATGTGCTCCCCATTTTGAATTATTGTGCTCCTTTACTCTTTTCTCTAAGTCGTTGGTGCAACCGACATACAAAGATTTGTCGGCGCATTCTAGGATATATACAAAATGAATCATAATAAAATTTCTATCCCTCACTTATGCTTTGTTTTTACTTCGGCTTACTAGCCTCAGTACCTTCCTCACCTTCGTTCGTCGGGCTGGGAGACTAGGACTCGAACCTAGATTCACGGCTTCAAAGGCCGCTGTCCTACCATTAGACGATCTCCCAATATTTATTTCACTTCCTTATCCTGCCTCAAAATCTTCACCAACGCAAGCTCGAGCGGAAGTTCGGCGATAAATGCATTGTCCATATTCTGATATGCTTCTAGAAGTATAGAGAGTGTCGGCGAGCGCATTGTCCCCTCTTTGTCTTCTTTTATTATTTTCTTTAGAAACTCCATGTCGGTGTCGGACAAGTCGCTACCGAGCTCTTTTTCTATTTTGGGAGCATACTTTAGTAGTATGGCAATACGAACTTTTTGAATAATGAGCTTCAAGTAAAGCTTTACATCCAAGTTCTCTTCCACTGCTTTGCGTACGGCAGAGATTCCATCTTCTAAATTTTTTGAAGTGAGCGCCGAAATAAAATCATTCACTAGCTCGGTCTTGGGTGCGCCGGTTATTTTTTCTACATCTTCTCTTGCGACTTTTTTATTTTTGGAAAAGTTTAGAACTTTTTGCAATATTCCTTCAGCATCTCGAAAAGAACCTTCACCCAAAATGGCGATGAGCTCGGCCGAGCCGTTGTCTAACTCGAAGCCTTCTTTCTTGGCAATATCCAGAACTATTTTCTTCAAAACTGCATCGGTCGGCTTTTTAAAAGTAAAAACTTGGCAACGAGAGATAATGGTGTCTGGCACTTTATAAAACTCCGTCGTAGCCAAAATAAAGATGACATGTTTGGGTGGCTCTTCGAGAGTTTTTAAAAGTGCGCCCCAAGCATCTTTAGAGAGCATGTGCACTTCGTCGATAATGTATATTTTATATTTTGAATCAAAAGGAAGCACTCGCACACCATCGCGCAAGGTCTTGATATCGTCGATGCCTCGGTTTGAAGCAGCGTCTATCTCGTAAAGGTCGTTGACGGAGACTCCTATCTGCTCAGCAAAAATTCTAGCCACCGATGTCTTACCCGTACCGCGTGAACCAACAAACAAATATGCATGCGAAACTTTGTTTGTTTCAATTGAACCCTCGAGCACAGAGACTATGTGCTCTTGCCCTAGGACATCCTTCCATTTTTGAGGTCGATATTTTCTATATAGCGCTAAGTCGTGCATGGTGCTATTCTACCCCATACTGAAATTTTTAACAAAATTTAGTACGGGGCAAGTCAAATTTTCTCTAGGAAAGTATTTGTTATTTGTTCAACCTCACTAGCGTTCTCGGCCTCCATCAGGCGCACCCGTAGCTCTTTGGCGCCTTCAAAACCATTCACATAGGCTTTGTAGTGCTTTTTCATAATGGCGAAGTTTTTGTGCCCTCCAAGCATCTCTTCAAAAAGCTTGGTATGTTTTATCATGACTCGAAGTTTCTCTTCTATGGAAATGAAGCCAGTGTGAATTTTTTGTTCCCGAGGGTCCCACTTTGAGCCCGAAGCGCCCGAAGAAGGGCTCAGGGACGAAAAATTTACACTGGCGGAATTAAATAACCATGGGTTACCAAAAATTGCACGGCCAAACATCACTCCATCGCAACCATACTCTGCACATTTTTCTCTAGCATCTTTCATATCTACGATATCTCCATTGCCTATAATCAAAGTTTCTTTTTTCATCTCGTTGCGAATTTCAACAATTCTCTTCATCACATCCCAGTGCGCGGGCACGTTGGACATTTCTTTTCTGGTTCGCAAATGCACAGACAACACAGCAATGTCTTCTTCTAAAAGAGCTCGCACCCATGTCTCTACTTCGTTCTTGTTGTAGCCAATACGAGTTTTGACAGACACAGGTAGCCCACCGGCTCCATCTTTAGCAGCCCGGATTACTTCTTTGGCAAGATCGGGGTCTTTTATCATCGCAGCTCCAGCGCATTGCTTCTCTACAGATTTATCTGGGCAACCCATATTTATATCTACACCATCAAAACGGAGCTCCTTGCAAAGCTTCGCCGCTTCTCTTATTTTCTCTGGTTTGCCACTAAATATTTGAGCCACGATGGGTCGTTCATTTTCTCCATATTTCAAATCAATCAAAAGTTTTTCTTTCGCTTCTCTATGCGAAAGACCATCGGCCGAGACGAACTCAGTCCACAACACATCGGGCTTGCCAGTGGATGCGATTATCTGCCTGAAGGCGCAATCAGTAACATCCGCCAAGGGAGCCAGACAAAAGAATGGTTTATTCAATTTAGCCCAAAAGCCGAAGTTTATCATTTGAATTTGTAATAAACTTTGTTACCAAAACGCAGGTCTATATATAAAAGCGAAGAATATTTTTCTTTAAACTCTGTCTCTAGGGGTTCGGTGGTTAGAATGGTTTGTAAGTTTTCGATTATTTTTTCAAAATCAGAATCTATTTTGAATATGATTTTTGGTGCTTCTGGTGGTGCCACCTTAGAGGCAAGATAAAGTTCTATGTCTCCATCATTTCTCACCACCAGCGAAGAGGGCTTGAGCCCTATTTGGATCATTGTATTTTTAAAAGATACCAATTTTTCAAAAATATCTTTATGGAAATAAAAACCAACAGGTGTTTCTCCTTCTCTCTCTACCCTGCCGAAGAATTTAAAATAAACATCACCAGAGAAGTACGGAGCTTGGTCGAAAATGTAACCATTTTTCTCTATAAAGTAACAATCGATTTTTTCTGACTCTTCTGGTAGTGCATCTCCACACCAAGTGTATGTGGCCTCCCTTTCTTCTACGCTTATTTTTAGCATTCCCTTGCTCTCTAATTTAACAGAGATGTTGGTAAATATTTTAAACTCTCTACCGAGTGTTTCCGCCACACCTCCTTTGGGATAAAAAATAAAATTTGTTTTAGGAAGAAAGAAAAGATATTTTCCAGACAATTCTTTGTTTACCACTTCTTTAACAACTCCACTTTCTATTATATTGTTCCCCGAAATTTCTACACCTCGAATGTTTATTTTCTCCCACCTAGAAAGAAAAGAGAGGCCGACAAAAAGCAAAATAATTGCAAACAAATAAAGTAAAATTTTATTCCTGAAAGCCTGACGTTGTTTCTTTTTTAGTTTCTCAAGATTCGGAGAGTTTAGAACATCTCTTTTTTGCATATCATTTTATTAGCTCTTTACCACCCATGTATTTTTTCAAAACTTCTGGAATTTTGACACTGCCGTCCTCTTGCTGGTAGTTCTCTACCAAAGAAACTAGTATTCTGGGAGTAGGTATGGCGGTTGCGTTTAGTGAGTGGGCATAATTCATTTTCCCCGCCTCGTCTTTATATCTAATACCGAAACGTCTGGTTTGAAAATCATGAAAATAGGAAGCCGAGCCAATCTCGCGATATTTATTTTCTTTTGGCACCCAGAGCTCTACATCGTATTTCTTTACTTGACCTAGCCCCAAATCTCCTCCGCAGTTTATAACCGTACGATAAGGAATACCCAAGGACTCTATAAATTCTTCTGTGTTTCTATTTATCTCTTCGTGAAGTTTGACAGAAGTTTCGTGGTTGGCTTCACAAAGAATCACTTGTTCTAGTTTGTAAAATTCGTGAACGCGAATCAAACCCTTCACATCTTTCCCATGGCTTCCCGCTTCGCGTCTAAAACAAGGAGAAAATCCTAAATATTTTATTGGGAAATTATTTTTGTTTATTACCTCACTCGCGTGCATACCCATTACTGGCACTTCGGCTGTACCTGCTAGTGCATCCTCATCTTGAGTCAAATAATAATCCTCTACATCTCCAGGTAGGTGGGCTGTACCGTACAAATTTTGCTTTCTTACAATAACTGGTGGCATAACCGGAGTAAAACCTTTGGCTCTAAAAAAGTCCATCGCATAGTTCCAGATAGCAAAAGATAAGGTCACACCTTCGTTGGTTAAAAAATATCCTCGGAAGCCATGCACCTTGGTGCCTCGTTCGAAATCCACCATCTTGAGTGTATTCATTATTTCTACATGGTCTTTTGGTTCAAATGCAAACTGAGTTTTTTCTCCCCAAACCTTTATTTCTTTATTTTCTGTATCACTTTTTCCATCAGGCACAGACATGTCGGGCACATTTGGCACCTGAAGCATCAATTTCTGCCATTCCTCCATAGTTTGTTTTAATTTTTCTTCTCTCTCTTTGATGTCTTCCTTGACCACGCGCATTTCTTCAATCAACTGCATTTTTTGAGCTGAATTTTGATCACGAGATATTTCGTTTGAAACTTTGTTTATTTCTCCTCGTAATTCTTCTACCTCTTGTAGTTGTTTTATACGCTCGTCGTCTAGCGTAATGAGTTTTTCGATATCAATTTCCACGCCTTTTTTGCGCGCACCTTCCTGCACTACATCTTTATTTTCACGTATAAACTTAATATCTAGCATCCCAGTACTAAAATTTTAATTAATAATCTTCATCGACATACCCCGTAATCAAAAATTTAGTACGGGACAAGTATTTATATTGTATATTATTCCTGATATAATGAAAAGACTATGGAGTTTGATTTGAAGATATTAGAAGGAGAAAATATTCCAGAGTCTCTGCACGAAATTCCCCAGCCACCCAAGAAGCTATACATCGCTGGAGAACTACCGCCCGATGGTACTGTGTACTTAGCGGTGGTCGGGAGCCGTAAAGCAACAAACTATGGTAAAGATGTCGTTCGTAAGCTTATTACAGGATTGCGGGGCTACCCTATCGCTATAGTCTCTGGGCTGGCAGTCGGCATCGACGCACTTTCACACGAAGCGGCACTCGATGCAGGGCTTTACGCCGTGGCCTTCCCAGGATCTGGAATTTCCAGTTCATCTCTTTCATACAACCCAAACACCAAGTTGATTAAAAAAGTTCTTGAGTCAGGTGGATGCCTGATATCAGAATTTGAACCAGACCAAAAAGCTCAATACTATACTTTCCCCATGCGTAATCGTTTGGTTGCGGGAATTTCTAAAGCAGCACTTATAATAGAAGCACAAGAGAAATCAGGTACACTTATAACTGCAAGAATGGCGTTAGATTATAATAGAGAAGTCTTAGCGGTACCAGGGCCCATCAACTCTCTTTTTTCTATGGGTACAAATAAATTAATCAGACAAGGAGCGACACCTATCACTTCAAGCGAAGACATACTAGAGGCACTTGGTTTTAAAATAGATAAAGAAAGTAAACAAAAAAGTTTATTTGAAGATGCTCGCCCAGAAGAGAAAGCAGTCCTAAAAATTTTAAATGAACCAAGAGATAGAGATGATTTGATTCGTATGATGAAAATACCGATAGCCGAAGCAAATGCACTACTATCAGTGATGGAAATAAAAGGTTTAATAAAAGAGGAAATGGGTGAGATTAGGCTAGGTACCTAATCGCAAGGCCGGAGCGCGACGGCGCGAAACGAGCTCAACAGAATTTTTTAGTAAAAAAATATCTGGAGAAATCCGCGCGGCATTTTAAAAAATCCCATTAATCAAAAAACTTACTACACTGACGACCGTCAGGATGGTAAGAAAAATAAAATAAAAGAAAAAAGGCCAGCATTCCTTCTTCCGAAGTCGTACTGACCTTCACTAGGGTTGGGCGAGGCTCATTATCCCCTCACCCAACCCGTTTCATTTGGTGCTAATTCACCACAGCTTCTGCGGGAGGAACAGACTCCATGGCAATTCGCCGTTCGGCTTCCGCAAAATAGGGACCATAACCCTTTTCCGCGAGACCGAACTTCGCGAGAAGATCAAATTGTAAGCGCAGTACTTCTCTCGGCCATTCCTCCGTCTCCCTCTCTAAGTTACAAGCTTTGAGGGAGCGCAGTTCGATTTCCCTCACTTTCTCCACACAACTAACCATCGAATTGAAGGCCTGTTCGCGAAGTGCGTCCCTCGACTGGAGAGCGGCTTCCCTCCACCATCTCTTCTTCAGATCTGAACAGTCCCGGATGAAGATCCGTGTGGGTCCAAATAAAAGATGAGAGAGGAACAACATGAAACACAAGACACCGATCGCGATGAAGAACGCCTTCCATACCGAACTGAAATTCCCGAGACGGGGAAACAAGAGAAACCAGACTATCATTCCCGTGATCGCGCTCCCCCACAAGGTTCTGAATTCTGCGGGAAAACCTGGTTTGTTAGTTCCCTTTGCCTCAATCCACATAGTAAGCAACAGGGGGGAAATAACACACTTATTGAACGCATCGCGAAACATCATGATAAGAACTCCCTTTTCTCCAAAAGCAATGGGGGCGTCCGTGCCCCATCCGAAACGATGACTTCTGGCCACCCTCGGATCCTTCATTGCTTCCCGTGGAGTTCGGGTATTCAAGAATATTATATCATATTTAATAAAAAACACAAGATGTAATTATACAGTGCGATAAAATGAGAGTTTCTACAAACTTTTAATGGAGTTTGAGTTATCCACATATTTAATCGACTATTGCTTTTTTTGTAAAATGTTGATATTATATAGATGTGCCTGTGGGTGAAAGCCCCTTCTCGGCCAAGGATTTCCTAAGCTGAAGACAGGTACATAAAAAAACCCCAGACCTCTGGGATTTTTTTATTTCTAAAATTTAATCTTCTTCTATTCCCTCTTTATACAATTTTTGTTTATCATTAGACATTACACTCCAAAAAATTATTTTTCCATCACCAATTTGTTTTAAAACCACGACTAATTTATTTTTCTTATCTTGTAAGATTGCATGGAAACCCCAATATTGAACATTCTTAGTTTTAAAAAAATTATCTCTTCCTTTTTCTCCTATTTTTTCAAGTTTTATCCTATATTCTTGCAGAGTTCCTATTTTAGGAATTATTTCTAAGGCTCTTTTTAATAAAGTTAATTTTCTAATTTGAGCATTGACATTCCTTGGCATACGATTTGGCTTGAACTGTAAATGATTAAAACCATCAGAGCTTAAGGTTATTTTTTGTTGAAAATACGGACAATATATTTCACTATTTTTGGTATAAAGAATTTTTGTTTTTTCTAATAATTCTTTTAATTTCAAATTTTCTTCTGTATTAAAAATTGAATTTTCTTCCATATTTTTATTATCTCATTTTCTTGTTTAATTAACAATATATGTTGACAACATTTGCTAAAAATATTATTAGGTGTTACTAATATAGGTAAATGAAATTATTAATTGTAGAGTCACCATCGAAAGCAAAAACTATTGAGAAATACCTCGGAGGTGATTTTACTGTGCGCGCATCAGTGGGCCACATTCGCGACTTACCAAAATCAAACAAAATAGCTATCGACATAGAGGCTGGTTTTGTGCCGCATTATGAAATCTCTCGCGGTAAAGAAAAAGTAGTTCACGAGCTCCAAAAATTAGCCGAAAAAGCTAGCTCCATTTTACTGGCGACAGACCCCGACCGTGAGGGTGAAGCGATAGCTTGGCACATTGAAGAACTTCTAGGAGAAGATAAAAAAGTAAAAGCACCCATCGAGAGAGTGGCCTTTCATGAAATTACAAAAGAAGCAATCGAAGAAGCACTCAAGCATCCTCGAAAAATAGATACACATTTGCGCAAAGCCCAAGAAGCTCGCAGGGTGCTAGACAGACTGGTGGGCTACGATTTATCTGGACTCATTTGGAAAAAGGTGCGTTATGGGCTCTCGGCTGGACGCGTGCAGTCCCCTGCTCTCCGCATCATCATGGAGCGCGAAAGAGAAATCCGTGCATTTATTCCAGAAAAATTCTGGAGATTGACAGGACTTTTTGAGACAGTGAAAAAAGATAAGCTGACTTTGGAGTGTAGCGAAGAACCACGTGATGAAAAATTGGTAAATAAGATACTAGATGCCGGGAACAACAATCCTTGGGTCATAAACAAAATAAAAGAATCCGAACAAAAGCGTTCTCCTCGTGCACCTTTTACCACTTCCACATTGCAACAGACAGCCAGCTCTCGTCTGGGCTATTCTCCTTCACGCACAATGCAAATAGCCCAAAAACTTTATGAGGCAGGGCATATCACCTATATGCGAACAGACAGCACCACTTTAAGTATAACTGCCCAAGATCAAATTTTATCTTATGTAAAAAAAGAATACGGAAAAGAATATGTAGAAAAAAGAATTTATAAAACTAAATCTAAAAATGCCCAAGAAGCTCACGAAGCTATCCGCCCAACTCATATAGACAAACTACACACCGGCAACGACGACCAAGACAGACTCTACAGACTCATTTGGGAGCGAACCATCGCTTCTCAAATGTCCGATGCAAAATTATTAAAAACAAAAATTACAGCCAACATTACCATGGATAATTTGTCTGTACATAAAACAATCACACCTTCTATTATTGGAAAAAAGTTTGAAAAAAAAGATAAAGAAATCCCGGATTTCAGTGCAATTGGTTCTCGTCTGCTCTTCCCGGGGTGGCTTGCCGCAGATGCAGGCTCAAGAAGTGAAGATGTAGAGCTACCTCTTTGTAAAGAAGGAGAGAAATTGAAACTACTCGAGCTAAGTAGTATGGAGAAATTCACCGAACCACCTGGTAGATACAGCGAAGCAGGCTTGGTGAAAGAATTGGAAAGCAGGGGCATCGGAAGGCCATCTACCTATGCTTCAATAATGAAAACAATCGAAGAAAGAGGTTATGTACGAAAAGAAGGTAAGACATTGTTTCCTACCGATGTGGGTGAAGTAGTGTCTGATTTCCTGGAGACACATTTTGCCAATTATATTTCGGATAGTTTTACCGCCGAGATGGAAGATAAACTCGATGCTATTTCCCGTGGAGAAAATGAATACGAAAAAACTCTAAAAGATTTTTATGGTCCTTTTTCTAAAGAAGTAAAAGCCAAAGATAAATTGGAAAAGGCAACTAATTTGGGTGATGCCCCAGAGAATATAAAATGTCCGAAGTGTGGAGAAAAAATGATAATAAAATTATCTCGCGCTGGGAAATTTTATTCTTGTTCCAAGTATCCCGATTGCGACGGAGCGCTGATGCTAGACGGTACGGAACTCCAGGGCCCCAAAGAAACTGGTGAAAAATGCCCAGATTGTGGAGAAAAGAAAGTAAAAGGTGGGGGTGGCAAACTTGTGGTCCGCGAAAGACGCGACGGCACAGGAACATTTATATCTTGTTCGCGCTATCCAAAATGTAAATTTATTAAATCCGACGAAGCCGACGAAGCTAAAAAAAGAACTGGAGTAGCTTGCCCTTTATGTAAAGCTGGTGACATTTCAGAACGACGCGGTAGATTTGGAATCTTTTACTCTTGCTCTAATTATCCAAAATGTAAATTTGCCATTAAGGCCAAACCGACTGGTAACATTTGTAAAGAATGCGGTAGCTTGATGATGGAAGGAACAAAAACCATTCCAGAAAGATGTTCCAACAAAGCTTGCCAGAATCACAACCCGCACAAAATACCAAAAATAGAATAAAAATTTAAAACAAAAAATAATGTTATAATCATATTTATGGGAACGGTTAAAGAAATCATAGATATAATAGAAGGAGGAGTAACAAAAAAAGAAGAAGAGCTTATAACTCGAGCCTATGATTTTGCGAAAAAAGCTCACGAAGGCCAAAAGAGAATGAGTGGTGAGCCTTACTTTATTCACGTTTTTGAAACAGCCAAACTTATAACCCAACTCGGGATGGATTCTACCACTATCGCGGCTGGGTTTTTGCACGATGTGCTAGAAGATACTGAAATTGGTGAAGAGGAACTAGAGAAAAATTTTGATAAAAATATTGTTTTTTTGGTGAAGGGTGTCACCAAACTAGGTACGCTAAAATATCGCGGTCACGAACGCCACGTTGAGAGTTTACGTAAGTTTTTCGTGGCTATGGCAAATGACCTACGCGTCGTAGTTATAAAATTTGCAGATAGAATGCATAACTTAAATACATTACAGCACGTACGAGAAGACAAACGCAGAAGAATCGCAGTTGAGTCAATCGAAGTTTACGCACCACTAGCCAACCGCCTAGGAATGGGAAAACTCAAAGGTATGATTGAAGACGCAGCCTTTCCTTACGCCTATCCGGAAGAATACAAACAAGTAGAAGAAATTTTGAAAGAAAAAAAAGAACCTTACCAAAAACATTTAAATGAAGTGAGAGAGACACTTGAGAAGGAACTAAAGAAAAATAAAGTAAAGGTGTTTGAGATTAGCAATAGAATTAAGCATAAATATAGTTTGTGGAAAAAGCTCGTCAAGTATGAAATGGATATAGATAAAATCCATGACATTGTGGCTCTTCGAGTCATCACTGGCAGTGTCGAGGATTGTTATAGAATTTTGGGGTTGGTGCACTCAATCTGGAAGCCACTACCTGGAAGAATTAAGGATTATATTGCTCTACCTAAACCCAATGGTTATCAATCTATCCATACTACAATTTTTACTGGCATAAGCGGAGGTATCGCCGAAATTCAAATAAGAACTAGAGAAATGCATGCTGAAGCAGCTTACGGTATTGCGGCACACTTTGCGTATAAAGAAAGGGGCTTAAACAAGAAACACAACGGAAAATCAAAATTTGAGTGGATAGAAGAATTAAAAGAATTGAAAACCGCCCTAGATGAACCACAAAAATTTCTGGAACATCTCAAAATGGATTTCTTCAATGATCGCATTTTTATTTTTACCCCCAAAGGAGATGTGATAGATCTACCCGAAGACTCTACTCCGATAGACTTTGCATATTCAATACACTCAGACATTGGTGACCATATTTCTGCTTCAAAAATAAATGGGAAGATGGCTCCGATACTCTCGAAACTAAAAAACGGAGATATCGTTGAAATCACAAGTAAAGATAGTGCTCACCCTTCGAGTAAGTGGCTCGAACACACCAAGACCACCGTGGCAAAAAAACATATCAAAAATTATCTAGAGAAAAATAGTCTATTAGCAAAACTTATGTCTTTTGGTCGCTCTTAAATGCTAAAATTTGAAATATCGTAAAGATTTTTGTCGTCTTCTTGTATTTCGTTTTTGGTTCGGTCGTCAATGGGTTCTACTGCCTCTTCTGCTTCCTCTGTAGGTGTATTTTTTGCAATATGATTTTCAAGCATCTCGATTGGTTTTTTCTCAATTTCACTTTTATTTATCATTGTGAGAATTGTTCGCAAGTCTTCGGTGGAGAAAAAATCAATTTTAATTTGACCCCCCATAGCACTACGATCGATATGTACTCTAGTGCCCAATTTGTCTTGAAACTCTTCTTCCAGCTCTACTATCTCTGGGTCCGGCATAAATTCTTTCTTGCGTACGCGGTCAAAAGCAATTTTCCTAGAAAGCTTTTCAGCTTCACGCACAGTAATTTTTTTATATAAAATTTCTTTAAACAATACTATTTGCTCTTCGGGGTGGTCGGCTAGCATCAAGATGGGGCGAGTATGCCCTTCGGTGATTTTTCCTTGTGAAATAGCATTTAAGACTTCCTCTGGCAGAGCTAAGATACGCAAAGTATTGGAAACATATTCCCTACTACGCCCCATTTTCTTAGCAACTTCGTTGTGGGTGAATTTGAACTCATTAGTTAGGCGAAAAAAGGCACGAGCTCGGTCGACAGCATTCAAATCTTCGCGTTGTAAGTTCTCAATGATGGCAAGCTCCAACTTCATCATCGATGTATCCCCTACGCGGATAATCACAGGCACTTGGGTGACGCGAGCAAGTCTGGCGGCTCGTAATCGACGTTCTCCGGCAATGAGTTCGTACTCGGTCATTATTCCACCATCTTCTTTTTCTACTTCAATACGAGAAACTACAAGGGGCTGAAGCACGCCATATTGTTTTATGGATTGTGATAAGTTTTCGAGCTTGTCTTCGTCAAAATCACGCCGTGGTTGGTATGGGTTGGGTTTGATTTTATCGGTATCAATCCAAAAAATTGAGTTGGAATATAAGTTGGACATAGATTGATTTTAACACAAAATTAAAGTAAAATGTAAATTATTGGGCATGTGGCGGAATTGGTTTACGCGAACGACTCAAAATCGTTTGGAGAAATCCATGTGGGTTCGAGTCCCACCATGCCCACTTTCAGTAGTTGCAGAATTATATCATATATGATATAATGGCCTCCATATGAAAAACATATCCCAGAAGCAAATAGGGTCTTTTGTGAAGAAATTAAGAGAACAGAGAGGTATGACGCAGGAGGGTTTTGCCAAGGCTTTGGCTACTTCCCAGAGTGCCGTAGCTCGAATGGAGAAAGGAGAACAGAACTTTTCGACTGATCTTTTGTCTAAGATGAGTGATGTTTTACATCACAGCATTGTTTCTATAAATAATTCTATCGATTTTCAAATCACTGGTGGCAAAAAACTACATGGCAGTATCACTACTAGTTTTTCCAAAAACGGCTCGGTGGGACTTCTGTGTGCTTCTCTACTAAATCGTGGTACCACTACTCTCCACGGTATAGCCCGCATTGAAGAAGTAAACAGAGTAATAGAAATATTGGAAAGTATTGGAGTGTCTGTAAGATGGATTGCCGACCACTCTGTGCTGATAATGCCACCTAAAAATTTTAATCTTAAAAAGATAAATACTGACTCGGCAATCAAAACCAGGTCCGTAATCATGTTAATGGGCCCTTTGGCACATATATTTGAATCTTTTTCTCTGCCACACGCTCAAGGATGCAAACTCGGCAAGAGGACAGTTTCCGCGCATACTTATGCCTTAGAAGAACTAGGTATCAAGGTCAAGACGACTGACACTAGCTACGACATCAAAGTAAATAAAATGAAACCGGCCGACATTGTGATGTATGAGTCCGGCGATACTGCTTGCGAAAATGTCTTGATGGCGGCTGCCAAGATCCCAGGTAAAACTGTTATCGAGTCAGCTAGTGGTAACTACATGGTGCAAGAGATGTGTTTCTTCTTGCAAGCTCTCGGTGTGGGAATAGAAGGTATCGGCACAGGAACCATCACCATTTCTGGAGTGAAAGATATAAATATGAATGTAGAGTACACAAACAGTGAAGACCCTATCGAGTCTATGATGTTTATCTCTGCAGCTATTGCAACCGATTCGCAATTAATCATCACCAGATGCCCTATTGATTTCTTGACCCTGGAATTATACCGATTAAAAAAGATGGGATTGAAATATAGTGTTTCAAAAAAATATTTATCAACCAATGGCAAGACCAGATTAGTGGATATAGAGATACTTCCAAGCCACCTAAAAGCTCCCATTGATAAAATTCATGCGAACCCATACCCTGGAATAAATATAGACAATTTACCATTTTTTGTACCGATCGCTGTTCGCGCAACAGGTACAACCATGATTCACGATTGGTTTTATGAAAATCGAGCTATTTATTTCACTGAGCTAAATAGACTTGGGGCAAATGTAACTTTGGCGGATCCGCACCGTGTATACATCACAGGAGGTACACCACTCTCTCCTGCCCAGATGGTATGCCCACCAGCATTGCGTCCCTCGGTCATAGTTTTGATAGCGATGCTAGCTGCTCCTGGGGTATCTATCTTGCGTAACGTATACATGATCAATCGTGGTTATGAAAACATCGTAGAGAGATTGAATAGTATCGGGGCTGATATTAAAGTAATAAACTAAATAAATGAAAAAAATTATTGTCATCGTCGGACAAACTTCTACTGGCAAAAGTGCCATAGCTGTAAAGATTGCCAAAAAAATAAATGGTGAGATAGTCTCTGCGGATTCTCGGCAGGTTTATAGGGGTATCGATATTGGTACCGGTAAAATATCTCAAAAAGAAATGAAGGGAGTGCCACACCATTTGATAGATGTGGTTGGTCTTAAAACGCAATTTACCGTAGCTTCGTATAAAAAACTAGCAGAGAAAAAGATAGCAGATATAATTTCACGCAGTAAAACACCAATCATTTGCGGTGGAACTGGGTTTTATGTAGACGCACTGACCACTGGCATTATCTTGCCGGCGGTTCCTCCCAATACAAAATTACGCAAAGAACTGGCTCAAAAAACAGTACCAGAACTCTTTAAAATTTTAGAAAAAATAGATAAAAATCGCTCTTTAAATATAGATGCCAAGAACAAAGTGCGTTTGATAAGGGCTATCGAGATTGTGAAACATTTGGGCCAAGTCCCCTCTTTGAACACCCAACCACCAAGCTATGAGTTTATAAAAATTGGCCTACAAGTTCCAGAAAAAACCCTAAAAAGAAAGGTAAAGTTAAGATTAAAAAAACGTATTCGAAGTGGAATGGCAATAGAATTGTATAACTTAAGAAAAAGTGGCATACCTTGGAAAAGATTTCTAGAGCTTGGTTTTGATCAAAAATATATCGCTATGTATCTACGCAAAAAAATAAGTAGCGACGAACTGCTTGAAAAATTGTTCCATAGCAATTGGCAATATGCCAAGCGACAGATGACATGGTTTAAAAGGGATAAAGAAATAAAGTGGTTCAATCCAAAAGAATATTCGAAGATAAAAGAGTATGTACTAAAAAGTCTTTAGATTTTTTTCTTTCTTTTTTTATTCATCCATTCAACAAAGAATGGAGTCAAAGAGACTAGGAGGATCAAAATAACCGACAAAGATATGTAATCTTTAATAATTGGGAAGCTTCTACCTAAAAAATAACCAGCTAAAGTAATCGATGTTGACCATAGGAGTGATCCGAGAAGATTATATTTTAAGAAAGAAGCGTGGTTCATTCGAGCTACTCCCGCAACGATTGGAACAAAGGTTCGAACAATGGGAACAAAGCGACAAAATAAAACTGCGGGTTTGCCATGTTTGTTGAAAAATTCATGCGCCATGTCTAGGTGTTCTTTTTTTAATACTCTCTTAAAGAGACCTAAATTTTGAAGTTGGTGTAGTTTGACACCTATTACATAACCAAAAATTCCTCCTGTAAAAGTCGCTACAAAAATAAGCGAAACAAGGAAAAATATATTTAAATCAAAATTTGGTGCAAGCAATCCGGCCGAAAAAAGCAGAGTGTCCCCCGGTAGAGCAAAAAATATACCCGACTCAAGAAAAACTATGATAAAAATACCCAGATAGCCATAGGTTGTAATAAGATAAGGAATGTCAAAAAGATTGCCCATTTTTATTTCAAATCAGTGAATGGAAGTTTTTTGTTTCTTTTAATCCAAAAATATCCAAGTATGCTGATAATTAAAGTTCCAACAACATTTACTATTATATCCCACATGGTGTCTTGTAATCCATTTCTTTGCATGGAGTATCCAAATACAGAATCCATGAAAAATTCATAGATTTCCCACAACCCTGACAACGCTATCGAAAAACAAAAAGCAAAGAAGGCCACAAAGCCAGGACTCATAACAAGTTTTGGAGATTTTTGTTCATTCAATATATACACCAAAAGAAAACCTATAACTCCCAGCAATAACCCTGATTGAAAATGAAGTATACTGTCCCACCAAGGAAATTTTTCGTAAAAATTTCTCAACGATCCTAAAAATAATGTGAGAAAAACGAACAACACAATTGCAAAATCAAAGTCAAAGGGAATGTATATTTTATATCTATTTTTAAAAAAAGATGGAGCCAACATTAATAGAAATATCAATGCCGTCAGTACCACATTGAGCCAGTCTCCATTGATGGCAAAACCCACAAGGGCCACTATCATAATAACTCTTAACAAGTAATAGAAAAACACAACAATTTTATTTTTATTTTCTTCTGGTTTCATGTATTGAATCTCTGTCACATTCTATCATTTTGTGTCGATAAGCCAAAGAAGTACACACAAATAAAAAACTATTCTCTAATTCGCGCGAATTAGACAATAGAGATTACAGCACGAGCGAGTGGTGGAAGTTTGACGGTCAGGGTATAAAAACAAGACAAACTTCTTTGTTCTTTTTCAACTATGTCTGCTGACAAAAGAACAGCGAGGTGCTTCGAAGTAGCCTTGAAAGAAAGTTTAATATGATCGGCTATATCACCTACTGTTGCTTCTTTACTTTCTTTTAAATATTTAACGATCTCGAGGCGCCTCTTGTTAGCGAGCGCTTTTAATATTTTTTCATATTGTCTCATACATCTATTCTACCATTCGAACGAATTAGACAATAGAGAAGGTGGGGAAAAGTGAAAAAAACCATTCTCCTATTCGCGCGAATTAGACAATAGAGGTTGAGTACGGATGTTGGGTGCCTAGAGAGATCTGGAGAGATTTTTATTACTTACTTCTTAATGATTTCATAGCCGCTTCTTTCCCAAGAGACCATTCCTAGAGATAAATGCGAAACATCGGTGTACCCGAGCCGGAGCAACTCATTGCCGGCCATTTCGCTCATATTCCCGCTACGACAGTACAGGACAATTTTTGCATCCTTGTCTTTCGGCAGTTTATCAAGATTATCTGCTATTTTATCGTAAGGAATAAAAGCATCCGTATTTTCAATCTCTCCCTCGTAAGGAATATGAACATTCGAGAAAAAGAAATCTTTTTTCTCAAGCAATACTGCTAGCTCCTTATTTGTAAGGTTGACGAGGGTGGCAGGTTTTTCTATTTCAGCTGACGAATTCGGTATGCTCGTCTGTATATCTTTCTTGGGTTCAGACTTCCAGAACGAAATCAAAATGATAAGAATAATGATAGTAACTAACAAAACCACATTCGTAGAGATTGTTTTTTTCATATCATTTATTCTACCATTTTTTGTTTCCGGACGTTGAACAATCAAAAAACCATTCTCCTATTCGCGCGAATTAGACAATAGAGAAATGGGGGGAACTGTTCTCCTATTCGCGCGAATTAGACAATAGAGATTAAATTCGGGGGTTGGGTGCCCAAAAATAAAAAAACCAAAAAAATTATAAAAATGATACAATAACTCTACCTATGGAAGATTCGGAAAAAAGGGTACTCGAGTGGGTTGATAAATACCAATTAAAACAGATAATGGGTATTTTGGTTTTGTTTTTTATATTAAGCATCGCGAGTCATTTTGTGTACGATTCTCTAAATAAAAATGCATCTCCCTCATCAGAAGAACAAGCTTCGGGTGATTACGCTGATTGCAATGTATGGGGAATAAATCTTCATGGTGAACTTCTTACCTACACACCGCCAACAAACGAAGCAGACTTTTTGAGTGATAGTGATGTAGTTGCGAGCGAAGACATACTGAATTTGATAGAGCAAGCCGAAGCGGACAAAAATACTAAAGCCATCATCATTGAAGTTGATTCTACTGGCGGATATCCGGTGGCAGGAGAAGAAATAGCCAACGCCATAAAACTCGCTACCAAGCCTGTCGTCGGATTCATCAGACAAAGCGGGACGTCTGGCGCATATTGGGCAGTGAGTTCGGCGGATCAAATATTTGCTTCGAAGAATTCAGATGTGGGTGGCATCGGCGTGACGATGTCTTACCTAGACAACGTGGCGCAAAACAAAAAAGAAGGCCTGACCTATGTGGAGCTAACTACTGGAAAATACAAAGACTCAGGAAGTCCAAATAGGCCACTCACACAAGAAGAGAAAACATTATTCATGCGAGATCTGAAAATAGTTCACGAGAATTTTATTCAAGCTATATCTCTAAATAGAAATATCCCAATCGAAAAAGTCCGCGCCATGGCAGACGGCTCATCCGTACTTGGAGAACAAGCCAAAGAGTTGGGTTTGATTGATGCTATCGGCGGATACGCCGAGGCAAAGAAATATGTTGAAGAACGGATAGGCGAAACCGTGGAAGTTTGTTGGTAAAATAAAATTTATTTTAAACAAGAACTATCCTTGTTTATGGCAGTTTTTGCTACTCAAAAAAACCATTCTCCTATTCGCGCGAATTAGACAATAGAGTAATGGGGGGAACTATTCTACTATTCGAACGAATTAGACAATAGACAAAGTGTGGAAAAGTGAAAATAAACCATTCTCCTATTCGCGCGAATTAGACAATAGAGTAATGGGGGGCTGGGGAACTATTCAATTGAATTAGGGAATAGAGATTAAATTCGGGTGTTGGACACCCGGAGACAAGTCCTGCTCTGAGTACTAATCAGGATTTTCTTCTTTTACTTTACGAATACGAATTTTCTTTTGTTCTTTTGTTTCCTCGCGAAGTGCCTCTACTATTGCCTGACCCCAATTTATTTCCAAACTTTGTAATTTTTTATTTTTACTCATATTTTTGTTTATAAGCTAGTGATTTTTAATGCTCGTAGCTTTGTCGTTTGCCGACTAAACAAACAAAAAAAGCGACTAAGAGATTTAATCAAGCCCGACTGGCTCAATGAAATCTCCCAACCGCTTTTAGGTCAGTCATTCATATCATTTGGCTCATCGCAGATTTCCCAACTTGCCTACCCATTTAAGGGAGATATAAACGGTCTATGATTTTGTGCATAGACTACAGGGTTTATAATTGAAAGAACTACATAGATAGTATAGCATATTTTACCCTAAATTACTACAACAACTAAGAGAAAAGGTACCTGACCCCCTTTAATCTATGTTTTTTTAACTGTGGATAACTTTTGACTTTTACTTAATATTTGGTATATACTATAAGTGATCGAAAGATCACAAACTTTACTGCTTAGGGGCTCCGCAAGGAGTCCCTTTGGCTTTTTATAGGGATTTTATTTTATCTTTTAAACTCTGAGATAAATCTCTTGACCAACAAATGAATTCTTTAATTTTTTTAATATCAAAAACAAATGTCCCTATATCGTCTAATTCAGGCGAAACTTTTCCAGAAGTAGCAAAAATCACTGCATTTTTACCATCATTCCTTATTTGATTTATAGGACTAGCAAAATCACTATCAACACTCCATAATATATAATTTTCAATACCATCGTTATCAAAATCTCTTAGCATGTCTCTACCCATTTCAACATCAAAATTACATTTCGGTTCTTCAATATATAAAATCCCTTGTTTATTAAAAGATTCTAATTTTGCATTAAAATATTCAATTGTTTCTATATCTAATTTAGATAAAAGACTTTTTTTAACGAAACTTTTCAGTATAATAGAAGAATCTTTGGGAATACTAGATACATCAATAGAAATTTTCATCAGCTTTACTGGTTTAGTACTAACTTCATATCCCATAGCTTTTAATTCAGGGATACAATCTTCTGACTGCTTGTTTCCCTCTAATGTTCCAGTATAAATTTTAATTGAATGTATTGTGTCAAAAGAATCAAAAAATTGTTTCAGTCTCTTGAGATCTATGTTCCACCTAAGTTTATCCTGCCAATGTATAACATTTGACCAATCAATATAAATATTTGTGGGACCATCAAAAATTTTCTCCAAATCTACTATTGCTTTTGGAAACAATTTTGCTAACTTTTCAATTTTAGGTGTTTCTGGTTTGAACATAAATTATTTTTTTATTAATCTTTTAGCACCCTTACTACAACACCCTGGACAGACACTCCCTCACCGTCAATGAATTTCAGGGTTTTGTGTTTTGGATTATTTGACTGGGGTTTTAATACAACAACATCATTTTTTCTATGATATATTTTTATCGTTGCATCATCACCTATTAATGCAACAACTTTACTGCCTTCTGATGGTTGATAATTTTTTACACATAAAACTAAATCGCCATCATTTATCCCAGCTTTATTCATAGAATCTCCCCTTGTCCTTAAAACAAAATATTTTGAACCTTTTGACATGTAATCAGCACGAACTGGAATCATTTCTTCTGGAATTAAGTTAGCAATCATTAATTCTCCGCACCCAACAGATTCATATAAAGGAACATCTGTCATTAAGCCAGTATAAGGTGATTTTATGAGTTTATCTATTTTTGTAATTTCTTCTTTTTTTACTTCTATTTCATTTAACAATATATGTTCCTTAAAATATTCTCTTAAATTTTCATCGCACACATAAACATAAGTCCCTTTTATGCCTCGTAGCATAAGAGTCTTGTATATGTTGATTATGTATTCTTTAAGTTCTAGGGGGTTTGTTATGCCTTGGTGGCCGGCTCTATCATGATAGTTTTCTCTTTTTATAAATATCTCATTCTTCTCTTTATCGTATGATATTTCATTGCCGAATATAACACCTGTATAATTTAAATCATACCCTTGTGTTGTATGTATGCACCCAACTTCATTTATAGAATTGGGTGAATTAATATAATCATTTGTTACACTATTCCATTTTAATTTAATATCGCCTATAACAATATCGTGTAAATTAGAGTTACGCCTCGATACCCATTTCCATGAGTAACCCGCGACCATTCTAGCCAACCCAACTTCATCATTCCTTTCTTTTATTTTCTTCTCCATTTCACCCAGAGAATTAAATAATATAAATTCATATTCTTTTGATAAATAAATTGCGTCACTTTTTCTAAACCGGCAATTTAAAAGATTATCTATATGTGTGATGTAGTCCACACCACCCTTAACCCTGAATTGTGAAGTAAGCTTCAACGCGATTGTCTTTGAATTATTTTTAAGTCTATTGAAGTTAATCTGATCAACATCTGATGGCTTTATAGACTGCCCTTTATCATAAAATAATATTGTTTTCTCCCCTTGGGTTACGACCCAATCTAATTCGTTTCCAGTAGTCTTGGGCAAACCAAGTCGTTCATTGGCGTTGTCAAACGCACCAAAATAATTACCTAGATTAACTCTTTTCCTAAGTCGATGAGCCTCGTCTACAATGATTATGTCATATTTATTTCTCGATACTTCCGCGGGCCCAATAACCATATTAGCCATTAACCCTTTGATATTTCTAAATGCCTTTTTTAATGTTGTGCGAAATGCATCCATTGGTACCACTAGCGCCATTTTCGGATTTGGATATTTTTTCCTTAGTTGGCGTAAAACTTTTAAAAATTCAACTTCAGATTCATCTAATTCCTTCAATTCGAAATCTTCTTCCTTAGAATTTAACAATTTAAACAGATAGATTGCTAAAATAGACTTACCCGTACCCGCACCGCCTTCTATTACTATATTTGTATATTGATCAGCATATAATGTCTTCATAATATTCAATACGCTTTGCATTTGATCAGCAGACAATGATTTATAAGGCGAATATTTAAACAAATCATCGTTATCAATTGCCACCAATTGTTTTTTAGCAATACCTTTTGAAATCAATTCACTCCAAACATTTTTAAATATATCCCAATATGTATTATATTTTTCATAATAAGTATGATTAGCAAGCCCCAAGTTGCCATTCAATAGCCGATAACTACCATCGCCAGCTAGGTATTTAATCAAGTTTGATTCAATATCAAGTGTTGCTGATTTATTAAACTTATCACAAGTCAAAATCTGAGCTGAAGTGAGATATTTTTTTTCTTCATTCCTAAGGTGAGTTTGCAGTCTAGAAGATGCATCAGTAGTTTCACCCACATACAATTCCTTAGTATTTTCATCACTTAATATGTATACGACCGGCCATAAATCCTTAACATAATGCTTACCCATAATCGCAGGCAATATGGTCTCGTCAAATTTATAACTCTCAATATCGAATAGTATTTTTGTCATATCAATATTTAAAGTCTGTTGTATTTAGTGTGCTTCCCTTTAGCTTTTTCTACTGGGTATTTTTGCTCATTTTTTTTAAGTTTTTTATCAAAAACACTAGCAAGATCAATATTGAGGTCGTGCGACATCAATAAAACCCAATAAAGCACATCAGCTAATTCTTCAGAGATTTCTTCTTTGTGATCTTTAACATATTGCTCAATTTCTTCTTTATTTTTCCATTGAAAATGTTCAAGGACTTCGGAGGCTTCAAGAGACAAGGAAATAGCCAAATCTTTAGGATTGTGAAATTGTTTCCAATCTCGCTGGTCCCTAAATTTAACAATTTTATCAGTAAGCTTCTTTATGTCAGACATAATTAAATTATCCCACATTCCCCTTTATTTCTCAATCACAACCAAAAAAGCAAAAAATCTCCATTTCTGCTATTGTTTTAGAATGGATGCATTAACTAAACAGAAAATTTGGTCATTGAAAAACTACCTTAGAAGCTGAGTAACCAAGGCGACCATTTGGTCTTTCTTCTTTGGGTCACTCTCGGCAATAAGTAAAGTAAGAGCCGTCAAACTAGCTTGGTTGATATTTCTAAATTTCTTGGCTTTAGCTTTTCTCAAAAACCAAATAAAAGCAAAAGCTCCAGAGCGTTTGTTGCCATCTACGAATGGATGATTCTTCACCATAAAATAAAGTAAGTGAGCGGCCTTTTCTTCGACACTGTCATATAAATTCTTGCCGCCAAAAGATTGCATTACATTACCCACGATACCTTCAATACTCCCTTTGCTCCTCTCTTGTGCAAATATGTCTGTGGCTTCGTCTTTTTTAATAAGTTCAGCGCGTAGACTTGCGATAGCGCCCACTAATTCAGTACCTGAAAGTTTGATAGACTTCTTGGTAATGCCAATTGATTTTAAAGATTCCTTGTCGTAGGCATCAATCGACATCCAGGTACTAGCGAATTCTTTGATAAGATCTAGAACTGCTTTTGGGTCAAAAGTAATATGTTCCGGCAAGAGTACTTGAATGTTCGCAACCGCTTTCATAAAAGCCTCGTAATTTTTAGTAATTCGTTTGCGATTTATGGTGTAACCTTTGGTGATGTGGTCTTTTAATGTCCTTGTAGCCCAAATACGAAATTGAGTACCTATTACTGAGTTTATTCTGTAACCAACAGCAATAATTACATCGAGGTTATAAAGTTTTACATTTCTTTTAACTTGACGACCTCCTTCAATTTGAACTTGTAAGAAATTCTTACAAGTTGCCTTCGAATTTAATTCTTTATCTGTAAAAATATTATTGAGGTGTAGGGTAATATTTTGAGGTGTAACATCAAATAATTGAGCTATCTGCGACTGTGTTGCCCACACTGTTTCATGCGAAAAATCTCCACGAAGTTCAATGGCTCCATTTTTTGCTTGATAAATTATTACTTTATTTTTCTGATCACTGGACTTCATGTCTTAATTATCTCAAAAAATAGTAGTTTTTACAATGGTTGGTCCCATAAGATATAAACCCATGCTGCGAGCCCTCGCAATATCTAACGGGACAGGTCCCACTCAAAACCTCGGCCAAAATGCCCCCAGTCTGAAGTATTAATGAATTTAAAATCATCTAGTTTTAGAATTTCTTTGATACCCTTTGGCGATAAATCATAACCTTCTATATTCATTTCTTCTCCATCCCCGCCTTGCTGGCCGGGGTAAACAACAATAGCCACAGCCATGACCGGATATGGCACTCCTATAGCATAAGCGAGCTTGGTGTAGACTTCTTTGGCCTTATATTTTTTAAGATAGTCTACAGCTATCCTGCGAGCCATATAGGCTCCTGAACGATCAACCTTGGTATAATCTTTGCCTGAAAATGAACCGCCCCCAATAGATACCTCAGGCCCATAATTGTCTACGATGAGCTTACGCCCCGAGAGGCCAGTGTCTGCATCGAAACCACCTTGGGTCCACTCACCAGATGGATTGATAAAATACTGCTCTGCCTCAATAATATTTTTTACCAAAGCTAGCAATTCTTCATTTTTCGTATTTTGAAAACTAGCGACGACACTTTTTACTTTACACTTTCCACCTTGAACTTCTAGTGTCACTTGAGTCTTGCCATCGTAGGGATATATTTCAAATATTTTCATACACAAATCGCGCGCGAGTGTATATTCGCGAGGCATCAAGCTCTCCGTCTCGCTGGTGGCATAGCCACACATGATGCCTTGGTCTCCAGCACCTCCTGTATCCACGCCACGCGCAATGCTCGGACTTTGTCGGTGGATGTTTGTGATAACTCTAAAATCATCTCCAACAATACTTTTTACTAACTTCTCTATATCTATATTCATCTTGCTCGTAACCTCGCCATTGATGGTGACTAGGCCGTGCCCTCCCATAACCTCCACGGCCACACGGCTATTTTTATCTTTTTCTAAATACGCATCTAAAATACTATCTGCGATGCGATCACAAATCTTGTCTGGATGCATCGGCGAAACAAACTCTGCTGTTTTTATACTCATAAAACAAAAAATTCCTCTTTTAATGAGGAAAGATTTTTTACATGGACTAGATGTAACTTATCTTTCCCTCAGCCAAAGGCTGATGGTTGGAAGTAGCACCCATTCGATTTCACTTTCGTTACTCTCAGGGTTGCTGAGCGAGTCATAGGGCCAAATCCCTCTTCGCTACTCTTGATACAAACTATTTTATTGTATGTCTATTATAACATATTTATTTATTCATCCAAATTATTGTTCATATTATCTCTTTAAAGGTGAAACGCCAATTTTCCATATGCCTTTTTCAAGAAAAGCCTCGATGGTCTGGCGCTTGGCTTTGTTGATTAAATTTGCATGAACGATCTTGTTACGTTTTGCATATTCGTTCAGAGTAATGACCTCTTTGCCCTCCAAATACGCGAGCCGCTTGTGTAAGCTGTTGGTGAGTGCTCGCCCGACAATCTCTTCCATAATTTTTGTATCTCCTTTTGATTCAAATTCTTTAAACGCATCATAGTACTGCGCGCGATTGATAAATGCAATGTTGATGGGCGTATACCCCTCGCGGATGAGCAGGTAGTTGTTTGCTACGCGACCAATGCGTCCATTTCCATCGCAAAACGGATGAATATTTTCGAACGTGAGGTGGAAACATGCAATGCGTTCCACTATATTGCTCGTTGCATCTGCAGTATAGGTGCTTAGCATGTCGGTAAGTAAGTGCTCTACTTCGGCGGGATCGGCGCCGATATGCGCTCCTACCTGCACCCATTCGCCCGCTTTGCGAAACCGACCTGCGATTTCGTCGCGAATATTACCAATAAGCATTTTGTGCAAAAAGAGTATGATGTCTTTTGAAAACTCAGCTTCTTTTGCTTTTTTTCCGATGTAGAATGCTACGCGAGCAAGGTTCTTTGCTTCAAAAATTTCTCGTGTGCTCACGTAGCGATCGAGATCGATCTGAAGCAAGATCTTTTCTGTTTCTTCAAGTGTGAGCGTACTGTTTTCAATCGCATTTGAGTTGTAGACATGATCTGGTATCTCGGCTTCACTCACCACACGCATCAAAGTTTCTTTGCCAGGCAAAGCTTTGTGATATCTCTCTCGGAGAGACTGAATTGCGCTGAAGGTATGATTTGTACGAGCCATATAGATATTATACACATTTTAACGACTATTGCAAGTATAATCGTTAAAAAGCTCAATAAAATTGACTATTTTAACGATTATTACTACAATTCTCCATTAAACGCCTTGATCAATTGCGGGCTTTCAGAGTGGATTTCAGAACTAATAAAAGACCACTCTTTGATTAAAACAAGTCTTAACGACTTTCATAATTTAACATTTATAAGGTAATAAAACAAAAGACGGCTAGGGGTACCTGCCTCCGTTTATTCTCAATGGGATAATCTATTAACTACTTTTTGACTCATCAAAATCTATACAATAAACCCTTGGTGGTTTACTCCAATCTATCTCGCCCCCCGGTGTGCGTTCATGAAGAACGCAGAAATTATTTTCAGCTTTATTATGCCCATGTTTTATACCCATATTCTCAAGCGTTTTTCGTATAGTCTGTGCCTGTTTTTTTACACTCTCATGGAATTCTTTATTGGAGTACATTTTTAAATAATTTTTAACACTTGATCCCAATACACCTGCGTATACTCTGACATCTTTACGATTCTCGGATGCACTAGCTTTTAGTATGGGTTCTATTGGTACATAATTAAACCCTGCTTTTTTCCAATCTTCTACCGCACTATATGCCTTCATCCAGCTGATAAATGCGTGATTAGGAATTATTCTTAGTATAGCATTGTTAATAAGTGTCCCACCCAAAAGCACTGATCTTGTGCCTGATTTTGGGAATTCTTTTCGTGAAAATTGTTTTTCCAGACCATCTATTTCTTTGTATAAAATAGGGTTTATATTTTCTGACTCTATTAACTGACTTTTTTCTGTTGTTTGCAATATAGCCATAATTTTATCTTCAAATTCTTCTCGGACTCCTGCGGGCAGGGATCCAAGATACCCCATAAGTAGAGGAGCTGTTTCTTTGGGAGCTTTTTCAAGCGCTATGCGAGCGAGTTCTTCTCGGACTCCTGCGGGCAGGGATCCAAGATTCCTCATAAGTAGAGGAGCTGTTTCTTTGGGATCTTTTTCAAGCGCTAAACGAACGAGTTCTACTCGGACTCCTTCGGGCAGGTATTCAAGATTCTCCATAAGTGAAGGAGCTGTTTCTTTGGGAGCTTTTTCAAGCGCTATGCGAGCGAGTTCTTCTCGGACTCCTTCGGGCAGGGATCCAAAATTCCTCATAAGTAGAGGAGCTGCTTCTTTGGGAGCTTTTTCAAGCGCTATGCGAGCGAGTTCTACTTGGATTCTTGCGGGCAGGGATCTAAGATACCCCATAAGTGAAGGAGCTGTTTCTTTGGG